>MDTB01154812.1_pt1 | contig 18614 bp, 35 predicted proteins | sample 811161 | NCBI WGS metagenome assembly MDTB01 (sample SAMN05326650, study PRJNA326480) | marine metagenome | isolation source: seawater | place: Mediterranean Sea | collected 2009
GATTATATTGCATTTCAAGATGGCAACAATGATGAGACTGGAGTGATTAAAGCTACTGGTGCTACATTAGCTCTTCATGATACTTCAGATATAAGACTAAAAAAAGATATTGTTGATACTGCTATTGATGGACTATCAATGGTAAATGACATGAAAGTCAGGGATTTCGTTTGGAAAAAGAATGGAATGAAAGCTACTGCTGGATTTATAGCAAATGAATTAGCTGAAGTTTGTCCTCATGTAGTTGATGGAGAGCCAGATGCATTACATGAAGATGGTAGAATAAAAGCTATGACAATTACAAAAGAAAATATGGTTCCAGTATTGGTGAAAGCAATCCAAGAGCTATCAGCAAAAGTAACAGAATTAGAAAATAAATTAGGATAATATATTGCAAAGTGAAAAGAATAATATTAAAGATGATTGCAATTGCAGTAATTGCGATTGTAATTGTTGCTTGTTCAGCTACAAAGCCCAATAATAGTTTGCTAGTAAAAGATATTAATGGCAATAAACATTTCTATGAATTAAAGGTCAGAGATGGTAGATACTATTGCTATGTGCATCAACAATATGAAGAAGTGAAAATAAAATGAATGAATTTTTTAAAAAATACATTACAATTATTTATACTGCTATTGCTACTTTGCTTTTTATGTCTTTATTCGTTTGGGCTTGTGATAGTTTTTACATTGGAAAGAATGTTGAAGAATTGGAAAAAGAATTAGTTGAAGAAATCTGGAAAGTTGATTCACTAATAATGGACATACAAATAACGCTAGGTGATTCTAGCATAATCGAAAGGTAAAAAAATGGCTAAAAAAGAAAAAGAACAAAAGCCAATGTTGAGCTTAGATGGTGAGGAATTTGATATAGAAAAAATGACTGATAATGAAAAATTATTAATCAATCATGTTGCTGATTTAGATAGAAAGATCAATGCTTCAAAATTCAACCTACAGCAGTTAGAGTTTGGTAGACAAGCTTTTGTGAATGGCTTAAAAGAATCATTAAACAAAAAAGAAGAACAAGGGGAAGCTTAAAGCTCCCCTTTTAAAGGGTAAAATTAAATGAATCTAGTTGATACTTACAGTACCATAGGAATCACTGGGCTGGTAGCTATTTTGTTTGGTTATATGATATTAAATTTAATGTCAAGCCAAAAAGCACAAAATGAAGATTTAGATGGAATCAGAGTGCATATTAGCAAATTAGAAACAATTACAAAGAATCTTGAAAATATATTATTAAAAATGCTTGATAGGTGGAATAGATCAGATGAAACCAGCCAAAGGCATAGAGAAGATATTGTAAGAGAGCTAAATGATGTTGGTGATGAAATAGCCTATATAAAAGGCAGAATGAATGGAAAAAGTTAATGATTGATAGCTTGAAAACTGTAGGCAATGCTACTGCTGGTATTGGTGTTTGGTTCTTTGATTTTTTACCAATGGTACTTCAAATGATAATCAGTATACTATCTATTGTATATATAACATTAAAAATAAAAAAGGAAATGAAAAATGGGTAAAGAAATTGCAAAATGGATGGCTATAGAAGAAAATAAAAAAATGTTAGTTGATTCTTTAGTAAAGAATACAGACATCCCAATGTTAAGTGAAAAAGTAGAAGAGAAAGTATATTCTGCTATTATATATTCAATAGCTTCTATACTAGAAAAAGCTTTTCAGGAAAATTAATGGCTGATAAAATGCCAAACTGGTTGATACAGCACAACAATAACATTAAAGATGTTTTAAATAGACTAGATAAAAAGTTTATTAAAACTGATATGGCTGTAGAGCTTGTACTGGCAACTGGATTAGTAGAAAGTAAATTTAGGTATACTAGGCAAGTAGGTTCAGAAATAGCCAGAGGATTCTACCAAGTAGAAGCAGATACAGCTATAGATACTGTTGAAAACTATCTTAATTATAGAGATTCTTTGCAAAAGAAATGTGCAGAGGTTTCAGAAACACCTATTGATCTATGGTCAAGTACAGATAAAAAAAGATGGGAATTTGTTTTAACACATAATAACGCTGTTGGGATAATAATTTGCAGACTGAAATACTGGAGATCGCCAAAACCACTACCAAGAACTTTAGATGATATGGCTGTAATGTGGAAAATGGTTTATAATACAGAGCATGGAGCTGGAACAATTGAACACTTTAAAGAAATTGTGGGCAAGTACATTTGAAAATCAGGGAACAAGTTGTAATATTTCCTGATATTCATTTTCCTCATGAAGATAAAAAAGCTCTTTCATGTGCTTTGGCTGTTTTGGAATATGTAAAACCAAAATCTTTTTTATTGTTAGGTGATTTTGCAGAGAATGAAGAAGCATCACATTGGAAATATCAAAAAGTAAAAAGACCTAGATTAGAAGATCAATTAAAATTTATTGATGAAGAATTAGAGCTAGTCAATAAAGGTTTAGATTTGATAGACGAATCATGCAAAAAGGCTAAAGTTAAGTATAAAATTTGTACTGAGGGAAACCATGAAATCTGGCTTAAAAACCTATGCGATGAACACCCATATTTGAAAAAACAATATATGCCCAAAATAGCCTTTAAAATGAAAGAAAGAGGTTATGACTATCATCCTTATGGAAAATACATAAAGATACGAAATTCAAAGCTCTGGGCTTATCATGGTGGACATTACACTGGTGTCAATCACCCTAGAAGCCATTTACAGAATCTTGGCATAAATGTTTTGTATGGACACACTCATGATAGTATGAAATCTGTAGTAACTCACATGGATGGGGCAAAAATGGCTTTTTCAATGGGATGCTTATGTAATATGGAAAAAGAATTTTTAAAAAATAGAAAGACTAACTGGTCGCATAATGTAGGTGTACTTGATATATTTACTAATGGGAATTTTAATTTAAACACTTTAACTATCATCAATGGATACACATCTTTAAATGGAAAGGTAATACATGGACACTTATAATTTTGATGAGCTAAATTTAGGAGATCAAATATCTATAGTAAAGCAGTATGCTAAATTATATGAAGATTCAAAAGCTCAAACTGTCCTGATGCAATTACTTTTAATGATTAAAGAATTAGATATGCCAGAATTAATAGGAATACCAATTTTAGAAGGAGAAGCGTAATGCCTAGTACAAATTTTGAAGCTTTATGCAATATAAATGATGATCTGCAAATAGTTTTACCTACACTTAATTCGTACAATGTGCGTAGACCAGTAGAAGGATTTATACAATCTTCTGGAATAATTTTTACAGTAGGTGGTGTGGGGTATGTAGAAATGCTTTTCAGGGATGGTAAAGAACTTGGTTCAGCACAATCATCTGCAAGTGATGTTACTTCAGATGGTCAATACTTTTACGCAGAGGATACAGATTTACTCACTGTTGCATCTTCATTAGACCCCAGCACAGAACATTTTTTTGAAGCTGGTTTAGATTGGAAAAGTACCAGAACATCTGCTGTTAATAGGAGTAGTATGTTTGTAAGAGAGTATATCAACAAACCTATTAGAAGAATTTATGGAGAGGAGGGATCAGAGTCAGTAGGAAACTATCAAGATATTATAGTAAGAGCTACAAGCCATTTAGCAGTAGCATCTATTGTCAGACCCTACGACTTTGGAAAAGCTCAACAAATAGAGGGGGTAGCCTATAATGAAGAAACCAATACTGGGCTTTTAAATTTAATAAAAAAGGGTGAGATTCCTTTATGGGATGAAACAACAGCCAGAAAAAGAAATGGAATTGTTAAAAAAATTAGTGTTAATGCTTCTAGCACTGGTGGTATAGCTGATATTTTAGTACCAGAGGGAACACCCTATGTAGACTGGGATAGGATTAAGGTAATTATTAAGGATGATGGAAATAGTGGTAGTGGTGCTAATTTAGTTTCTGGTAGTGTAAGCACTATAAAATATAGTGTATTTACTAAAAATGATGATGGCATAAAAATAGATGAAACAGTAAAAGATGAGCCTATAAATGGACAATATCAAGAGTTGGCTTATGGTACTTATATTAGGTGGTCTATTGGTGGTACATCATCTGCAACATCTTCAAAGTATTATACTAATGATGAATGGGAAATAGAATATGATGGGCAACCTATTGAATCAGGGTCAGGAATAGGAACATTACAAGTTATTAGGTCTGATTATTGATGTCAGGTTTTATAAATACATTTCAGCTAATACAAGACAAATTAGCAGATATTATTAGAACAGAGTTTAATGGTCTATCTGTTTATTTTGATGATGAATATTTAAACAGAAAAACTAAATACTTTAATATCAAAAAAGGTTCTGATAGTATTATAACTAATCTTGTTCCCAGCTCACAGTTAAGAAACTATAGCACAGAGGTCAAATATTATTCTAAAAAATCTAATTTTAATGACCAGCAAAATCTTAAAAATAGTTATTTTGTTGGTGATAGGGTGGCACAGCTTATTAAGAATAATCAAAATGTTGATTTCCATACACTTACTGTTGATGGCAGTACCAGAACTTTAAACTTTATTGATGCAGTATTTTCTAACTATAATCCTGATCCAGATAGAGATGATTCTGAAGATTTTGAAGATTTAGAGATACTAAGTTTTGATTTTAATGTGAATGTTTTTGAAAGTATGGCATGATCCTTTTTAATAATACCTCATTTGATGCTCAAAGAAGTGTAAAGAATGTATTGCAAAAAAGTCTAGCATCTGGGAATACTGGAATGAAATTTCCAGTATATTTAGATAGAGATTATAAAGCTAGATCAAATGCCTATTTTACTATTAGCCCAATTAGTTTTGATTTTTCTAATACGAAAATTAACAGTTTTATTAAAGATTATTCTTTTGCTATAAAATTTTATTATAGAAAAGCAAATGTTAATCTAGGCTCTGCATCTAGTAAAAGAACTACTTTAGAGATTATTAATAAAATAGTAGAAAAAGTAAAGCAAATTTTTATAGAAAATAAAGAGTTTGTATTCATTAATGATACAAGATTTGGTGATTTAAGCACTACTTTTGGAGCCACAACGAAAAGATTTACTTTTCCTTTAAGAGCTAATAACGCTTCTTTTAGTTCATTTACTGGCATTAGTTTTAGTAATTTTGATAATAGATTTAGAAATTTTATTTTAGCACAAGATTCAAAAATGTTTAATATACAAATAACAGATATTGACTACAATCCAAGTAGAACAGATGCAGAAAGTAGAAATGATTTAAATATGGTTACTATGTCAGTATTAATGACTATGGAAGATTTACTAAGATCATAAGGAGTATTATGAAAGTAAAAAAGAAAAAAGATATGATGATACCAATGTATGATTCATATAAAGGCTTATCATTTAATGACTGGGAAAAGTTGAATGATGGTCAAGCAGTAGAATTAAAAGAAATCCCAGAATTAGTTAAACCATATTTAGAGAATATGGACAAAGGAAAGGATAAGAAAAATGGCTCTTGATGGACAAGCTCTAAGCCCACAAGAATTTAAAATGGCTTTCAAGCCAGAAACCACCATAGGAACTGCAAATGTAGCTACTATGAGATTAATGAATGTGGATTCTGTTGAATCACCAGCTTTAAATATTACTCAGGTCTTAGATGTTAGAACTGGCAGTGGTAGAACTGCAAAAACTACAGATATGTTTACAGATGAAAAAGGAACAGTAAAAGAAATTTCATTTTCTGGTGTTGCTGATACAACTGTATTACCAATCTTATTACAAGCAATTACAACAACAGCAGTAGGGTCTAGCCCAGCATCTTATGATATAGCTGGTGCATATACACCACCAGAAATTCAGTTTGGGGTAGGGAGTATTAGTGATAATGTTCATACTTTTACAGTAGCTATATCACACCCTGAAGCTGGAAACGATCACAGTATGATTTTTAAAGGGTGTGTATTGACATCATTATCTATATCTGGTTCAATGGCTACTCAATCAGGTAGAATTTCTATGAGTGGTACATTCCAAACAAGGTCATTGGGTGTTTACAATAATGCTAGACCTACATCAACTGGAGCTTATGGCACTACATTTTATAATATGTCTACTTTTGGTGAGTCAGGAAACCAAACCAATGGTATTAAAGTAGTTGGTATTGATGATTGTGTAATGTCTGATTTTAGTTTAAACATAGAAAACCCATCAGAATTTGTTGGGTTTGATTCAAGTGGAAACCCCCAAGCTATAGCAAGGGCTATTCCAGAAATATCAGCAACATTTGATGCTACAATAAAAGCAGATGATAATACATCAGGACTTCATGCAAGTTTAGTAGCTGGTGCAACTAATCTCACAACTGAGCTAACAAATCATGCTACATTTTCTTCTGCAACTACCTTTGGAATCAAAATTGCTAATAGTGTTTTAACATCTGTAGAACTAAGCCCAGCGACAGCGATGTTTTACGCAATAAGCACAAAAGCAGTTACTGATGGTTCTGCTGATCTAGTACAGATTATAGCGTAATGATAACAGTTAAAGTATTGCAGAAAGAATGGCGATTGAAAGATATTACTTTTGCCGATAAGAGAAAATTACACACTCTTAATTCTTTATGCTTTGAAAATAAAAAAATAAATCAAGAAAAATATTATGAAATGCTTGAAACTGTTAGAACTATGGCTGGTTATGGTGATGAAACAGAGAATGAGAAAACACTAGAAAAATTATCTATGGTTGAAGTAGATACACTTTTGCAAACTTTTCTGATGGAGTATTTAGGATTAAATAGTGCAAAAAAGTAGAATGGGAATTGGCTGTAAATGTTTGGTGCAATTATCATGGATGGCAAGATAGCCTATTCCCTGAGTCTTATGATAAACTAGGTTACTTTGCTTTATCACCTACACTAAATAAAAGAGTTTGGTTTGGTAATAAAAAAGATATTAATGCAGAGATTGATAGAATACTGGAGATTAAAGATGATAAATTTAGCTATGGGCAGACATTATATCATTACATTCCATTTTTTTGCAATGCTCTGCTTTTTGTTGATACAGAATACACTATGCTGATAGAAGAGTATATGACTTGTATTGATTTTAAAATACCATTAGCAAGGTCATTAGATGAAACACCAGTGCAAAAAAGTAGATTATTTGGAATAATAAGGCAAGAGTTAATACATTGCCAGAAATTAAAAATGGATCAAAATGGCTAAAAAAGTTACATTAAAATTTGAGGTTGAGGGAGCTAGAAAAGCAGAAAACCAAACAAAGAAAGTTGAAAGTAGCTTAACTGGATTGGCTAAAAAAGCTGGTGGTGTCGCATTAGCTTTTTTTGGTACACAAGGTATAGTAAATGCTTTTAGTTCTGCTACTCAAACTGGTGCAGAGTTTGAACAAAATTTAAAAAACTTAGGTGTAATATCTGGTGCTACTGGTGGTAAACTTAAACAATTAGAACAGTCAGCACTTAGATTAGGTGGTTCTACGAAATTTACTGCATCAGAAATAGCCAACCTTCAAATCGAATTTAGTAAGCTTGGCTTCACATCTGATGAAATATTACAAGTTACAGAGGGTACATTAAACCTATCAACAGCATTTGGAACTGATCTAGCTTCTACTGCTGAAATTGCTGGTAGTACATTAAGAGCATTTGGGCTTGATGCTAGTGAAACTACTAGGCTTACTGATGTCATGGCTACATCATTCTCTAGTACAGCATTAGATATATCTAAATTTGCAAATTCAATGTCTTTTGTAGCCCCAGTAGCTAGTGTTGCTGGATTTTCGATAGAAGATACAACTGCTATACTTGGTACACTTGCAAACGCTGGTGTTAGTGGCAGTATGGCTGGTACAGCTTTAAGGAGAGTATTTTTAGACCTTACTAATTCATCTTCTAGGTTATCAAAAGAGCTTGGAGGTGGCATAGATAGTGTTGAGGATTTAGATGTAGCCTTAGTAAAATTAAAAAATTCTGGTATGCCTACAGAAGAAATGCTAAAGCTGGTGGATAAAACAGCAGTTTCAGCGTTTAGTATTTTATTAGAGGGTGCTGGTTCAATGAGTCAATTAGCAACAGAATTTGATAACGCAACTGGCTCTGGTCAAAGAATGGCAACAGAAATGCTGGATACATTAGATGCCAGATTTGCTATACTCAGATCAGCTACTGATGATTTAAAAATAGCATTTTTTGATACATTTGATGGAGCTTTAAAAGTATCTATTGAAAGAATAACAGAAACTATTGGGGCAGTGTCAGAGTTTTTTAAGCAACTTGATGAAAGCCCAATAGAAACAGCTATAAGAGATATTGAAGCTTTAGGAGGAAATACAGCACAATTAAGATTAGAACTTGCTGAAACCAATTTAGAGTTAGCAAAACAAGCTACAGAGGGTTTACCATCTATTAGTGAAGCTAGTCAAGAATTAGCCCAAAATACACAAAACTTAATAGATTTAGCAGAGCAAAGAAGAATAGCTGAAGAAAATGCAAGTATTGATATTAGCAATGTTAGAGGTAAGGAAAGAGATGGGCTATTCGACCTTAAAAAAGAAGGAAAGGAAAGATTAAAACAGCTAGACCAAGAGCAAAAAACAATAGAAAAAAGAAATCAACAGCTTGATGAATCTATAAAAAAACAATCTGAATTTATTACAGCACAAAGATCATTAAAAGATGTTCAAGATGAAGTAAACCAAACACAAGAAACAACCAACACACAAGCTAAAACTGCTATAGATGATACAGTAGTACAAAATGTGAACAAGCTTAAAGAAATTGACTTATTACAGCAAAGATTAGAAATGCTACAACTTGGATTAACTCAGCAAGAAGTAGAAGCAAGTTTATTAGAGTTTCAATTAGCCAATAAAGAAGCTTTAAACTTATCAGATGAAAAAGAATTACAATTAAAAGTAAAACAACTACAAATACAGCAACAATTTGACAAACAAGCAGAACAAACAAACAAGAAAGAACAAGACCAAGCAAAAGCAAAATCTGATAGACTAAAAGAAGAAAATTTACAATTAGTAATGAACAGTAAAAGTGCTAAAGAAGCTTTAGAAAAAAAAGTAAGAGCAGAAGCAACAAACGCTCTAGCATCATTAGTCAGATCAGTGTTTGAATCCCAACCATTTCCATTAAATTTTGCTATAGCTGGTGGTATTTTAGCTAGTGGAACAAAGCTTATAGATGGTCTTATATCTGGAGCAAGTTCAATTAAGCTTAGAACTGGTGGTAGTGTAGATGGTTTTGGTGGTGGTGATAGAGTACCAGCCCTTTTAGAAAGGGGTGAATTTGTATTAAATAAAGAAGCAGTACAGAATATTGGTATTGATAACTTAGAAAATTTAAATGCTCAAAAATCTGGGGGTGGAATTAACCTTTCTTTTAATGCACCAGTAACTAATGAAGATTTTGTAAAAGATTTTATAGTACCAACTATCAATGATGCTGTAGGGAATAATTTTAGCTGATGGCACTTTCACAACCTCATGCAAACTACACAACAGCTTTAAATAATGCTAGTAGTGCTGGGCTAGATGAAGATTATTTAATGATATTAGAATACAAGACCAGTTCATCCAGTGGAAAAGTTGGGCTAAGTATGGATTACTCTGGTAATATAACAGATGATGAAGATAGTTCAGGTACTACAGTATCATTTACACCATGTATAACATCATCACCAAGCATTAGAGAAAAAATTAATATTAAAAATTATACAAGTTCTATAGGCAATGTTACTGTAAATATTGTAGACTTTGAAAATTCTGTAAGTACATTTTCATTATCAAATGATAATGGAAGATTTTCAGGTGAATTTCCTAAAAGTAGTGGTGGTAGAGTTTATATTAATGGGAAAGTAAGGATTTTTTCTAAAGCATCTACTGATACACAAACAGCAAGATTTTTAAAAGTATTTGAGGGGCGTTTAGGCAGTGTTGAAGCTAATTTTATAGCAAAAACCATGTCTATTAAGCTTAATGCTTATAACCCTTTTAAGGATATTCTTTTGCCCCTCACAAGAGATACAGAGCTAGGTATTCCAGCACCTATATCATACGGAGATTATACTCCCAATGCCACTGGTGCTTATACTGCTAGTTCTAATTTTTTTGAAATGCCAGTTCATTCTATTTCAGGTGGCTTTTTGCAAGGAGTAGCCAGAGATATTGCAATAGGTAGTGAATCTGTAGCCCATATTTTTGATGATGGCTCTGATAGTTTTATTCCTTTGCACCATATAACCAGTTCAGATTCTGGATTAGCTTCTACTGTATCAACGCTAGGGGTGCATTTAACAAAATCAAGCACCTCAATAGTTAGGACTGTTAAGTATAAGCCATCTAGCATAGATACTGATACTGATAATACTGGTAGTAGCTGGAGCAATACAGCTAATATAATGGACTCACCAACAGCAGATGATTCATCAGATTTTGGCAGTACAACAAAAACAGCTACAATTAATTCTGGATCAGGAGATGATTTTTCTGCTGTATTTAATTCAGACCCAATAACTTTTAATACACCACCCATAATAGGTACTGTTAATGCTTATGCAGTTACTATTGTTTATAAAATAGCACAAGTAGGAGATACTAGCACTATAGCTGGAACGCATAATTTAGATATGTCATTAACTAAAGATGCAAGTGGGAATGTAACCTATGGCAATTCTTTTGCTAATAATGGCTCTAATAGACCTAATGGCTTTACAGCAGATACTGCAAATTTAGCTGATGATGCTACTAGCTCACTTTTAACACATACTATTACATTTAATTCAACAGATATAGCTGGTGATATACCAGATTTTTTATCATTTAGATTAAGCTCTACTATAGAACAAGATAACGCAACTAGCAATAGAGATCATACAGTACAATTTCAAATTTTTGATGTAAGAATAGTTGTTAGCCAAAAAGCAAAAGTGTCTGGTGATAATAACCAATCAGGAAAAAGAGAAGTATTAAGCATTGATAATTTATATAATGGTGCAAATGGCTATACTGCTAGTTGGGATTCATCTGCTATAACAAATATTGTTGATATGCACAGAGATTTTTTACATAGATTTGGGGGTCTGGCAACAAGCGTAACCCCTACTAATTACAGTAGTATAAAATCAGCCAGATCAAATTTTGCTATCAGATACCATTTTTATGAGCCAAGAACTTTACAAAGTGTATTAGATAAAATTCAATTTGAGGGAGCTTTTATTTTTAGAATTAATAGTCAGGGTAGTTATGTATACATTAACCCAGATGCACCTAGTGCTATTACCAGCACCAGCACTGGAAACCTTACATTTAGTACATCAGATGTAGCTAATGTAAATTTTAAGCTAATGCCATTGCAAGACTTATCCACCTCACATAAATTATTTTACGATCTGCACCCAGCTAAAAAAACCTATAGGGAAACTTTATCCAGAACAGCATCTGATAGAACTATTTTAAATTTTTCAACTACACAAGACAATCAACAAACATTTGAATTTGATACACTTACATCATCTGCTGGTGTCATAGATTGGTCGAATAAATATTTTAATAAATTTGCGACAGTAGAGAATAAAATTTTTGTAAGTATGGAAATAACAAACCCAAAGTTTTTTTATTTAGAGGTAGGAGATGTATTTAACTTTAATTCAAGTATGGGTTATGCTTTTGATACTGATTTAGACCATGAAGATACTGGCTTTATAGTGTTGGAGACACAAAGATCATTAGGAAAATTAAAAGTAACTGCTTTTAATATAGGAGTAGAATCGTAAATGGCAAAACTTTATAAAGAGGGGAAAAAATACCTAAAAAATTATTTGAAGAAAGGAGCAAACTTTAATGCCTTATCACTATGGAAAGAAAAAAATGAAAAAGAAAAAGAAAAGTAAAAAAAAGAAGCGTAAATAATGGCAATAAATTTAAAAGGAATTAGCCTTAAAGGCTTGACAAGCACACAAAAAGGTCAGATGTCAAAACATAAAACCCATCATACAAAAAAACATTTATCAAAGATGGCAACTTTAATGCGACAAGGCAAAACTTTTAAACAATCCCATACAATAGCTATGAGAACTGTAGGAAAATGAAAGATTCAAGACTTAAAAAATATGGATTAAAAAAATTTAATGTTGCTAAAAGAACACCAAACCACCCTACAAAATCTCATGTTGTTTACGCAAAAGTTGGTAAAAAAACAAAACTTATTAGATTTGGTCAGCAAGGTATAAAAGGATCGCCACCAAAGAAAAATGAAAGCTTATCTAGTAGAAAAAGAAGAATGGCTTTTAGAAAACGTCATGCTAAAAATATTAACAATAGGTTTAGTGGTGCTTATTGGTCAAATAAAATTAAATGGAGTTAGATAATGGCAATAAATATAACATCAGCAAAATTTGGTGAAGATACTTCAGGCACTAACAATACTAATTATACACCATCAACTAATCCACAAATTGGGGTAAGATATGGAAATAACTACAGAGGGATCACAATTAATAGGGCTATGGACAATACTGCTTATACTGTGGAACGATATGGCAGAAAGAAATCCTTTCAATTAACATATACATTTTTACCTGAATCAGATAGAGATAAATTAGAAGCATTAGTAGTATATACTGTTGGTCAAAAGAAATCTTTTTTCTTTTCTCCATCTGGTGCATTTGATGATAATATTCAGGTAAGATTTACACAAAACACTTTTGAATTTAACGAAGTAGCACCAAATGTATATTCTATTACTCTTAATTTAGAAGAGGTTTAAACAGTACACATACTGTTATAAATAATAATATATATATAAATATTAATAATATATTTGCAATATTGTAAAGATTCCTTTATCTTCTATGAAGAATAAAGGGAACATAAAATGAATATTGTGGAAATAAAAGACTACCTTTCCTCAAGGGGTCTTAAATACAAATGGTTAGCCAATAGAATTGGTGTATCAGAATCTTATATGTCTTTATTAATCTCTGGTAAAAGAAACTGGCAAGAGGGTTTTATCAATAAAACAGCAGATGCTTTAGACATTAAACCAGATAGATTATTACAGATGATCAATCAAAATATTATTAATAAAAGGGAGAGTAATGGGAAATATATTTGAAGCTATCATGGAGCATAATTACATGACAGATTTAGAAACAATAAAGAGAATAGAACAACAAAAAAACCTAATACTTAGAAAGAACAATACCAATGAGAAACCTAGAAAATTACATAGAAGTAAAAGACAGATTGAACGCTTTTCAGAAAGACCACAAAAATAATTATTCAATAAGAATAACCCATGAAGTTGATGGAATAAAAATTATGGCTACTTGCAAAATAACTTTATTTACAGAACATGGTGAAAGGGTGTTTATTGATAGTGCTACTGAAGTAGGAAAAGATAGGAAGATACAAGAAAAATGTTCAAGCCATTCACTAGGTAGGGCTTTAAGTCTTGCTGGGTATCAGGGTGTCAAATTTGGACAAAATGCACCTATAGCAAGTAGAGAGGAAATGGAGTCTTTTCAACAAGATAACAAACCTATTTTAGCTTCAGCTAAACAAATGAACTTTATCAGATCATTAGCAATAAAAGCTTTTAGAGATAATTATGATTTACTACAGAAATTTAATATTAAATCAAAAACACCTATAAAAGTAGTTGAAACTAATAAGGGTGAATATTCTGTATCTTTAGGCAAAGAAGAATTGCAAATGATTCAGGTGGGTGCAGAATATCAGGGAAGGATGGATATGAACAATGCAAAAGCATATATTGAAGGGCTTAAAAAAATCACAAGTGTTTGAGCTTTGCACTGTTTTAAATAAATATTGTGGTATGTGTGCATCCTCAAATTATGACATTGTAACTAAAAAGAATACAAGCCAAAAAATTTATTATTGTGGGGCTGTGAAATCTGGAATGAATAAGATTGAAAAATTAAATAAATGTTGGCTGGAAATGAATGGATATGAACAAAGAAAACACAAAAAAGAAAATATCTATTGATCCTATTTTTGAAAGGGTGGCAAAAGATGTACTTTCAAGGGGTATAGAAATGAATAATAAACATGGGAATAATTACGAATCAGTAAAAGCTAACCCAGTTCAATTAATACAAGAACTTAGAGAAGAGTTGATAGATGGTTTAATATACCTTGAAAAGCTAAAAGGGGTGCTAGATGGCAAAAAGATATATTAGCACTGATATTTGGGCTAAAGATTGGTATAGGTCATTAGAGCCAGAAACTAAATGCTTATGGATGTATTTAATAACTAAATGCGATCATACTGGGATAATTGATTTCAGTATAGACTCTTTTAATTTTCATGTAAATAATAACCCACCAAAATCATACAATGAGCTTTATGAAGAGTTAAAGTTATTTGGTGATAGGTTAGTAATTTATGAAGATGGTGCAAAAATATGGGTTAAGACTTTTATAGATTTTCAATATGGGGGATTAGAAAAATTATCTCCTACTGTCAGACCTCAAAAAGCAGTTATAGATAGGCTACACCAGCAAGGGTTAATAGATAAAGATTCTTTTGAATATACAGAAAAAGCAAAACCCACTCACATTAAACCCAGAGAAGTTTTAGAAAGTTATCAATTTGAATTAGAAAAAGATTTTCCAAATAAAAACATTGATCTTGAAATTAATAAGATGATAGACTGGCTAAAATCAAACGGAAAGACAAAAAAGAACTATAGAGCTTTTGCCAGAAACTGGCTTAGATCATCTTTTCAAGATAATGGAACGCAACACAAGTACAAATTAAGTGATTTTTCTACTACAGTAGATGGAAGATCATATATAGGCACATGCGTTAAATGTAAAAAAAGAGAGTTCTATGGTAAAAATGAAATATTCCATGATTCAAGATGCTGTAAAGCAGAATTAATACCAGCAGTAAAAAATGAAATCAATACAAGTAAACAAAGAGCAGTTTAATTTATTAAACAAGTGGGGGAGAAGTATAGTAGCCCTATCAAAAAAAGGTTTTTTAAATAAACTGGAGTTTCCAATACATCAATCTGAGGAATTATTAAATTTATTCAAAGATAATACTATAGTTAATATTGCTGAACCTAATCTAGTTAAAAATAAAGATAATCCAGTCGCAGATGTTATAGAAAATGAAAATTAAACTACTACAAGAAGATAAGCTATTTAGCCTATACATAAGAACAAAAGCTAAAGGTTTTTGTGAACACTGTAAGAAGTATTTTGGTATTAAGAAATTACAAGCTAGTCATTTTATTGGTAGAAGAAATAAAGCAGTACGATGGGATGAAGAGAACGTATCTGCATTATGCTTTTATTGCCACATGGTAGCAATGACAGAAAACCCTTTACTACATACTAACTGGATGAAGAAAAAACTAGGGGCAAGAAAATTTAATAAGTTAGTATTAAGGGCTAATAAGATAAAAAAATGGTCTAAAGATGACTTAATATTGTTAAGAAAAAAATTAAAAGAATTAATAAAATTAAGTGAAACCATTTAACCAAACCAATTATATTAAAAATGATAAGTTTGCTAGGGATGCAGTTAAGAATTTATTTAAAACAAATTGGAATATTATTTTAGAAGATAATCCAGATAAATATGGAATTGATTTGCTTGGATATTATAAAGGCAAATATTTATATATTGAAGCTAGTAGAAATAATACCCAGAATTGGATAGAAAATAAATTTTATACTGATACACTAAGCCCATTTAAAGATATAACTATATTTGAAAGAAGATTGAAATACCTAAAATCTTGTTATGATAATCAATATTATTATTATTGCCAAACTAATAAGCATGGAAATTTATTTGCTCTATTAAAAATTACTGAAAAAATATTATCAATTCCATTAAAACCAAAATTTCAAACCCCATTATCAGAAAATTATTTAAAAAAAGATATGGCATTATCTATAGAAACTAAAAATTTTAAGTTTTATGAAATTTAAATTTGCAGATGATAAAGAAAAGCTTATTAGGGAAACGCATTTAAGAGATATTAAAATATCTACTGCATACCAATTTTTAAGACAATATACAGATCATAAATACTCTAAAGTAATTGATATACTATCAAATGAATTTTTTTTATCAGAACAAGGAATCAAGAACATATTACAAAAAATGAAAAGGGATTAATATGAAAATAATAAATCAAGTTATGGAAACCAATGATTATACTATTTTTACACAAATAAAAGGCAATAGGTTTATAAATAACACACATTTAAACAGAATTAAACAATCTATAAAAGAAGAGTATTTAGAGGTGCCAATTATAGTAAATGAAAAATATGAAATTATAGATGGGCAACATAGATTTGAAGCTGTTAAAGGTCTTAAAAAGCCAGTTTTTTTTATAAAGGTTAAAGGATTAGAACTTGATCAGGTTAGAAGATTGAATACCAATACTAAGGGCTGGAATTGTGAAAACTATATGAATAGTTACTGTGAATTAGGCTATCCAGATTATATTCAATACAAAGAGTTTAAAAAAACATATGGCTTTAATCATAATGAAACAATGGCAATTTTATCTTTATATACTAGAATGTCTGGTTCAATTAATACAAAATTTAAAGATGGATTATTTCAAATTGTTGATTTTAAAAAATCTGTTGAATTAGCTGAAAAAATAATCGTTATGAAAAAATATTATGAGGGCTACAAAAGAAGAAGTTTTGTCTATGCAATGCTTGATTTATTTGAAAACCCAGAATATAATCATCAAGAATTTATTAAAAAATTATCCTACCAAACTACTAAGCTAGTTGATGTGCCAAAAGCAGAGGATTATCTACAGATTATAGAAAAAATATATAACTACAATAGACCAAAAAATGAAAAAGTAAGGTTTTATTAAAAAGGATAAAAACAATGCAAGAAAAAAACTATTTAAATGGAATAACAATAAAAGAAAAAAAGTTTGATAATGGTGGCACTATTTTAAATTGTTGGGTTAGAATAGATGATTTTATAAAAGAACTTCACAAGATAAGTAAAGATGGATCAGCAAATATTGTTATATCTGAAAGAAAAACACCATCAGAAAAAGGTGTTTCACATAGTGTATATGAGGACACTTTCAAGCCAGAAGCAAAACCAGCACACTATGAAGAAACAGAGGATGATCTACCTTTTTAATGCCTAAAAAGAAATACGTTAAAAAGCCATTTCCAAGAAAAGGGGTAGACTGGAAAAAGATTAGGGCAAAAAAAGAACTTAAACAAATAACCAAGCCTACACCTGAATAAATAAGGGGGTAGGATAGGTATGTATTTAATTGTAAAAATACGATACCAGCTTTGTTAAAGTGATTTGGTTGGCAAACCTTTTGCCCTATTTTATTATTTTGTAAATAAAGCTTGACACTAATTATTTATTATTGTTACCTTTGTAAAGATTAATTTACTAAAACAAAACACAGAGAGAACAAAATGAAGTTTCAGAAATCATACGGTGGCAGAGAAAAATATAAATCAGTCAAATATAAAAAAGATTTGGTTGGTGATTGTGTAATAAGAGCTATTGCTGTTGGATTAGATCAGGACTACAAACAAACTTTCAAGGGGTTGCTTGATCTTAGTTGGGAAATGCTTAACTTGCCAAATAGTTGGAAATGTGTTGAGGAATATTTAACAAGACAAGGCTGGGCAAAAAATAAACCAATGAGAAATAGTAGAAACAGAAAATTAAAGGTAGGTCAATTCCCTATGAATGGTGTTTACCTGATTCAAATAAATGGGCATTTTACTTGCTTAAAGGATGGTGTTTTGCTAGACACATGGGATTGTAGAAAATCAAGTTCCAATACTTATTACACAAAAGAAAGTTAATATTAGTAATTAAATTTAAGGCTTGAACACAACTAACGGAATCATAAAGGGCAGATGTGTGGAACTTGAGATGAAGCCTCTGCAAGATTCCAAAGGGTAATGACATGAGGTTGTTGCCCTATAAATTAAACAAAGTTTGAGCCTTAAAGTTTTAAAAGGAGAAAAAAATGTTTATACCAATATCAGCAATATTATTAATAGCAATATTATTTATAGTTATTGCAAATAATAGCAAAAGTAAAATAAATTATTATAGGGTACAATGTGATCAATGGAGAAAATCAGCGATGGACTTGCAAAAGGAAATCAATGATCGTAACCAAAGAAAATTGACCCAATTTAGGTAAATGTTCTCTCTCCCAGCCCCAGTGAATAAAGTAGCTGGGGCATCTTTTTAATTATATGAAAATAATAGAATTATTCGCTGGATCAAGAAGTTTTAGTAAAACAGCAGAAAATAATATAAAAAATGTAAAGACCTATACATCTGATATAGAACCATTTAAAGGTATTGACCAAGTATCAGATATAATGAATTTTAACATAGTTAAAGCTATTAATTCTTTAGGTGGAGTACCTAATGTAGTTTGGGCTTCACCACCTTGCACATATTTTTCTGTAGCATCAATAGGACACCACTGGAATAAAGACCATAGCCCAAAGACTGAAAAAGCAGTAGAGGGTGTGAACATTGTAAAAAAAACTATGGACATAATAAAAAAAATAAAATCTATGAATCCTGATCTTGTTTACTTTGTTGAGAACCC
>MDTB01222982.1_pt1 | contig 18611 bp, 20 predicted proteins | sample 811161 | NCBI WGS metagenome assembly MDTB01 (sample SAMN05326650, study PRJNA326480) | marine metagenome | isolation source: seawater | place: Mediterranean Sea | collected 2009
AGATCTTTTTTCAAGTAAAGTTAATCAAAATCTTAATGGGGTTTAAATGTGGAATAGTCGGTTTACCCAACGTAGGGAAATCTACTTTATTTAATGTTTTAACAGCATCTAAAAATGCTGAGGCTGCAAATTTTCCTTTTTGTACAATAGACCCTAACATAGGTATTGTTGATGTTGTTGATGAAAGACTAGATCAACTTTCAAATTTATCAAAATCAAAAAAAAAAATTTATACTAATATTACTTTTGTTGATATTGCTGGTCTAGTAAAAGGCGCATCAAAAGGAGAAGGCTTAGGCAATAAATTTTTAGCACATATACGGGAAGTTGATGCCATAGTTCATCTGGTAAGATGTTTCGACTCTGATAAAATAACCCATGTAAACTCAGAGATAAATCCACTTAGTGATTTAGAGACAATCAGAACTGAAATTTTATTAGCTGATATAGATATAATTCAAAAAAAACTGGAAAAAGGAAAAAAAAAAATTACTAAGCTCTAAAGAAATAATTTATTTAGATAAAAAATTAGAGTCTCTAAATTCAGGTAATGAGGTTTCAAGCAGCTCTCTTGAAGAAGAAAAATTTATATCAAGTTTAGGATTATTAAGCACAAAACCTAGAATAATAGTATGCAATGTAGATGAAAATAGCCTCTCTAAGGGCAATAAATATTCGGAAAGTGTAAAAAATAAATTTAAAAATGAAAAAATTTTAATGATTTGTGCTGATATAGAAGACCAAATTATGAGTTTAGATAAACAAGAAAGAGAAACTTTTATGAAAGAAATAGGACTAAATAAAACAGGGTTAAATCAATTAATCAAAGAAGGATATGAGCTTTTGAATCTTGACACATTCTTTACCTCTGGACCTGAAGAAAGTAGAGCTTGGACAGTAAAAAAAAATACATTAGCGCCTGTAGCTGCAAGTGTAATCCATACTGATTTTGAAAAAAACTTTATTAGAGCAGAAGCTGTTACTTGTGAGGATTTTATTAAATATGGTAGTGCAGAAAAATGTAAAGAAAATGGAAAATTAAGAATTGAAGGTAAAGATTATGTAGTAAAAGATGGAGATGTTTTATACTTCAGGATCAATCCTTGACCAAATTCGTTTCATACTCAAATAAACTAAAATAGTTAATAATATTAAATATATTAATACTTTAATTCCAGTTTTATGCCTTTCTTCTAACTCTGGTTCTGCTGCCCAAGCTAAAAAAGTTGTAACATCTTTGGCCATTTGAGCTTCACTTGCATTAGTTCCATCAGAATACTCTACAATCCCTTCTGATAAGGGTTTTGACATTTTGATTTTGTTTCCACTCATATATTTATTGTAATAAACGCCATCATCTAAAATAAAGCCTTCTGGTTTTTCCTCATACCCCATTAGTATTGAATAAATATAGTTTGCTCCGCCTGACCTTGCCTTGACTAGCACTGACATATCTGGAGGATAAGCGCCGCCATTCGCTGCCATTGAGGCTTGTACGTTTGGATAAGGACTTACAAATCTATCAGACGGCCTACCTGGTCTTGTAAACATCTCGCCCTCGCTATTAGGTCCATCAGTGACTTCAAAGCTTGCTGAAATTGCTTTTACTTCCTCTTTTGAGAATTCTGGTCCCCCTTTTTCTCCTAAATTTCTATAGCTCAAGTACTGCATGGAGTGACAAGATGCACAAACTTCTTTGTATACTTGAAATCCTCTTTGAAGAGATGCTCTGTCAAATTTTCCCGTAAGTCCTTTAAAGCTCCAATCAACTTTTAGCAAATCGACGGTCTCAGCCGATAAAGATGGTTTTATTGATAAAAAAGTTAATATTAAAATAGTAAATATTTTTCTGAAACTAAATTTTATCATTATCCTTTTTTGCTAAAGACGGTTCAGCAGGACTAGATAAAACTGGTTCTGATATACTCATGGGGATCGGATCAGTCTTTTCTAAAAAACCTACTACTGGTAAAACTACAATAAAATGTAAAAAATAATAAATAGTACCTATTCTTGCAGAAAGTAAATATATGCCCTCAGCCGGCATTGCACCCATATATCCTAACATCAAAACATCCAAAACAAATATCCAATAAAATTGTCTATAGATAGGTCTAAATACTGCTGACCTTACCTTAGATGTATCTAGCCAAGGAAGTACAAAAAGAATAAAAATCGATCCAAACATTAATATTACTCCACCTAATTTGTCAGGAACTGATCTCAAAATTGCATAAAAAGGGAGTAAATACCATTCAGGAACTATATGTGCAGGAGTTACTAATGGGTTTGCAGGAATATAATTATCTGAGTGACCTAACACATTAGGTGTAAAAAAAACAAAGCCAGCAAAAATTATCATGAAAACTAATAAAGCAAATGCATCCTTAATAGTTATGTAAGGATGAAAAGGTACGGTGTCTTTAGATGGTTTTTTAATATCTATTCCAACAGGATTATTATTTCCAGGGACGTGTAAAGCCCATATATGTAAAACTACTAAACCCAATATTAAAAATGGTATTAAATAATGCAAGCTAAAAAATCTATTTAAAGTCGGATTGTCAACTGAGTAAGCTCCCCAAAGCCAAATGGTTATACTTTCTCCTACAAGGGGTATGGCACTAAACAGATTGGTAATTACAGTAGCACCCCAAAAACTCATTTGTCCCCAAGGCAAAACATAACCCAAAAATGCGGCTGCCATCATTAAAAGGTAAATCATTAAACCTATAATCCAAATTACTTCCCTTGGAGATTTGTAAGATCCGTAAAATAACGATCTTAAAATATGTATATAAACAGCTAAAAAGAACATAGAAGCGCCATTACTGTGAATATATCTTATCAACCATCCGTAATTAACATTTCTCATAATATGTTCGACACTCTCAAAAGCTAAATCCGCATGCGCAACGTAGTGCATTGCTAAGACGATGCCTGTAATAATCTGAGTTAATAAACAAAAAGTCAAAATACCTCCAAACGTCCACCAATAATTTAAATTTTTGGGGGTTGGATAATCAGTTAAATGAGATGTTAGTGTTAATAAAGGAAGCCTATCATTAAACCATTTACCTAATTTTGATTTTGGAACGTATTCTTGATCACTCATAATTTTAACCTATCTTAATTGTATTACTATCAACAAACTCGTATTTTGGTATTTCCATATTCTTAGGGGCAGGACCTTTTCTTATTCTTCCTGAAACATCATAATGAGAACCATGACAAGGACAAAACCATCCATTAAAGTCTCCTTTATCTGATAAAGGAACACATCCTAAGTGTGTACAAACACCTAACATAACTAACCACTCGTCTTTGCCATTTTTTACCCTCTCTTCATCTTTTTCTGGATCCGGTAAATCTTTTAACGCTACAGCTCTTGCCTCTGAGATTTCTTCCTGAGTTCTTCTTTTTAAAAAAACTGGTTTTCCTCTCCATAAAACTGTAATTGATTTACCAGGTTCAACTTGACTAATATCAACCTCGGTGGTTGCTAAAGCTAATTGAGCCTTATCAGGATTCATTTGATCTATTAAGGGCCAAATAACAGATCCTATTCCCACTGCCCCAACTGTATAGCTGGCGGTAAATAAAAAATCTCTTCTATTTGTTTTATCTTCTTGTTTGCTCATAGTTAACTATTTAGTATTAATAATTAATTAAATAAGACTAATTTTTAAACTTTACTAGGGTCAGAATGACACATAATTTAATCATTAATGATACATATTGCTCTTTATAAACCAGATATACCTCAAAATACAGCTTCAATAGTCAGGCTAGCAGCTTGTTTAAACCTCAAAGTCCACATTATCGAACCTTGTGGATTCAATATAAACGACTCAAGATTTAAAAGAGTGGTAATGGATTATACTAAACTTACAAAAATTATTAGGTATCAAGACTTTGAACAATTTAAAAATAGTAACTTAAAATCTAGAATAATTTTAATGACTACAAAAGCTAAAAAAGATTATTACAAGTTTAAATTCAAAAAAGATGATATTCTTCTTTTTGGCAGGGAAAGTGCTGGGGTACCTCCAGAAATACATAAAAAATTATTTATCAAATTAAAAGTGCCCTTGAGTAGAAAGGCAAGATCACTTAATGTAGCTATAGCTGCTGCGATTGTAAGTGCCGAAGCTATGAGACAAAATAATTATTTTAAATGAAATATCAAGCAAAACATAAAAAACAACTAGCAAGTAATTGGTTTAAATTTTTACAAGAACAAATTTGTAATCAGTTTCAAATTTTAGAAAAAGAATTATCAAAAAGTAAGGGGAAGAAATTAAAAAAATTTATAAAAAAAGAATGGAAAAAAAGTAGTGACGATGAAGGTGGTGGAACATCTTATATCTTAAGTAACGGAGAAATTTTTGATAAAGTTGGAGTTAATCAATCTACTGTTTCTGGAAAATTTCCTAAAATATTTAGATCAAAAATACCTGGAGCTAATAAAGATGGAAAATTTTGGGCATCAGGGATCTCTATTGTAGCTCACATGAAAAATCCAAAAATGCCTGCCTTGCATTTTAATACTAGATATATTGTTACTTCAGAAGAATGGTTTGGTGGTGGTATAGATATGACACCTAGTTTTGTAGATAAAAGAGAAGAAAATATATTTCACAGTCAATTAAGAAAAGTATGTGTGAAGAATGGAAAAAACTATTACAAATATAAAAAATGGTGTGACAACTACTTCTATCTAAAACATAGAAAAGAACCTAGAGGTATAGGTGGAATTTTTTTTGATTATGAAAAAAAAAATTGGAACAAAAATTTTAAATTTGTAAGAGATTTAGGTATAACTTTTATTAATATAGCAAAAAATGTTATAAATAATAAAAAAAATAGAGTTTGGATTGATAAAGATAAAAATAACCAATTATATAAAAGAGGAAGGTATGTTGAATTTAATCTTTTATATGATAGAGGAACAAAATTCGGATTAAATTCTGGAGGTAACATAGAGTCCATCTTAATGTCTTTGCCTCCTTTAGCTAAATGGAAATAAAATGGAAAAAGAACCAATAACTGTCAGAGGCTTAGAAAATTTAAAGTCTGAATTAGATGAATTAAAAAATATAAAAAGGCCTAAGATAGTTGCCGCGATAGCAGAAGCAAGATCTCATGGAGACTTAAAAGAAAATGCAGAATATCATGCTGCTAAGGAACAACAGGCACAAATGGAAAGTAGAGTAATAGAAATTAATGATATTATTGCTAGAGCAAATGTTATTGATGTTACTAAGATTGATAATGCTGGAAATGTTATTTTTGGTTCAACTGTAACTTTAAAAGATTTAAAGGAAAAAAAGACGATGACTTATAAGATTGTAGGCAAAGATGAAGCAAATATTAAAGAAAATTTAATTTTTTTTAAATCACCTATAGGAAAATCGCTCATTGGTAAAACTGTTGGCGATATAACTGTTGTCGAAACTCCTTCTGGAGAAAAAACTTTTGAAATTTTGGATGTTAAATATATTTAATTTTTTAATTTTGTAACAATAGAGGAAGCTTCTTTTTTTTCTAAATAAAAATTATTATCTACCCATGATTTTTCTAATTCGTTAAGCGCTATTCCAATTTTGTTACCATTTACTAAACCTTGTTTAATAACAAATTGGCCATTGTATGGAAAATCTGGAATAGTTATTTTATTGATTTCCTCTAGTTTTTTTAAAAAAAGCTTTAAACTAAATTTTTTTTCCAAACAAAAAATTAAATATAATAATCTTTTTATGTTATGCTTTTTTAAGTGGTAAATATTTTTTTTTAAATTTTTAGTTAAAAAATTTTGATCATTTTTATATCTTAAATAGTTTTTTGAAATTAATGAAAGTTCTTCTTTTGTTGCATTTGATGTTTTATATTTGTAACTAAAATACTCATGATTATCACTTTCATCTATTAATAAAATAGCAAGTATAAGGTTTAAGTCTTTGTCTATGTGATTTGAAGGTAAATTCGATAATTTATCTAAACGCTCTAAATATTTTAATTCTGGAAAAATTTGTCTAAAAATTTCATTCAACTTATTATTTCTTAATAAAAAATTGATATTCTCTAAATTTAAAATTTTTACAAGTTCTGAAAAAACTCTTTCTTTTGAAAGTTTTTTTATATTATTCAAATTAAGTTTAATATCTTCTATAGTTTTATTTTCAATGTTTTCAAAGTTATACTGTATAGAAAATCTGATGAACCTTATTATTCTTAAATAATCCTCTTCAATTCTTTTTTCAGAATTTCCTATAAATTTCACTACTCTATTTTTTAAATCTATTAGTCCCGATTGTGGATCAAATATTTTTCCACTTCCATCTAAGTATATGGAATTAATTGTAAAATCTCTTCTCTCGGAGTCTTTGGTCCAGTCTTCAGTATAATTGATTTTAGCATGCCTCCCATCAGTTTCTAAATCTTGTCTAAGTGTAGTTATTTCAACTTTAAAATTTTTTTTTAAAATCGTTAAAGTCCCGTGTTCAATACCTGTATCTATAATTTTAAAATTAGAACCTTTTAATTTTTCTTTGATTTCTATTGGAGAAAAAATAGTAGCTATATCAATATCAACTATATCTTCGCCAGATAGAAAATTTCTTACACAGCCCCCAACAAACATTACTGATTGTTTATTTTTTGATTTATTCTTATCAAGTAATTCAAAAAGTTCTTTGATTTCCTTAGACTTATAAAAAGGAAAAAAAAAGTTTTTGATTTTTTTAAAAACATTTTTATTTTTAGATATTTTTTTCATTAATTTGGCTGGGGCACTAGGATTCGAACCTAGGATGGCGGTATCAAAAACCGCTGCCTTACCGCTTGGCTATGCCCCAATAATATCGATTTGATATATCATAAAAATTAACAATTAAATAGTTTTTGTCACCGCACACCAATATTTAGGAAGTTTTTTTTTAATATTTCTCTTAGCTTTTATTGCTAACTTACTATTAGAAAACACTCCATAACAAGTTGAACCAGATCCCGTCATTCTAGAAAAATGACATCCTTTTTGTAATTTAATTATTTCTAAAATCTTCTTTATTAATTTATGTTTTTTTTCTACTATTTTTTGAAGATCGTTTGCCTCTCTTTTTAAAAAATCTATGTAATTTTTGCTACTTGATTGATTGTGTGAACAAATAGCTTTGTAGGGTTTAAAATTTTTTACTTGTGAATATATTTTTTCGGTAGAGGATTTAATATTGGGAAATATAAGAATAAAAAAAAAATTATATGTTTTAAGCTTTGTCATTTTATAGTAATTTTTTTGAGCAGTATGCTTAAAACTAAATAACTTTAGATCTGAGCTAACTTCTTTTTCTAAAATATTTAATATTTTTTGATTAAATTTTTTTTTCAAAAGATACTTTGCTAAATAAAATGAATTTCCTGTACCTCCTCCTAAACCAGCAAAAATAGGTATATTTTTTTTTATAGTAACTTTATAATACTTATTTTTGTTAATTAAGTTATAATTTCTTAAAATATTAAGAGTTTTTATTATTGTATTATTTTTTTTACTTATGTTTTTTTTAAAATTCCCTGTAAATACTACTTTATCTTTATTTCTATTAGAATTTAAAACATTAATATTATCATGAAGATCGATTTGCACACTGTTCGTTTGTATACTGTGCATTCCATTTCTAAGTTTTTTTAAAACTCTCAAGAATAAATTTAATTTACTATAGGATTTAATCATTATAAATTTTTTGTATTAAGTCCCAAAACTAATTTATTTTTAATTTTACTTTTAAGTTCTTCGTCAGTTTCTTCTAAGTTTAAAACGTAGTTCCAGTAATACCTTGCTTGTAAAGTATTATTGTTCATCCAAAGTACATCTCCAAAATGATCATTTACCACTGGGTCTGAAGGCATAAATATTACAGCTTGTTCTAAATATTTTTTTGCTTCCTTATATTTTTTTAATTTAAACAATGCCCATCCTAAAGAGTCGATAATATATCCATCTTTATTTTTTAAATTATTTGCTTTCTCCAGTAATTTTAGAGATTTTGAAATATTTATTCCTTTTTCAATCCATGAGTAAGCTAGATAATTAATTACATAAGGCTGATTAGGTAAAACACTTAAAGAATTTAGTAAGTCAACCTCTGACTTTTCCCACTGATTTATTCTTTCAAAAGCAATGCCACGACCGAAGGTGGCTTTCGTATAAAGATGATGTTCTTTGTTAATTTTACCTATAACTTCTGAGTAATATATAATTGATTCTTTAAATTTTTCATTTCTTTTTAAAAATTCTGCGAAATCATACGTGTTAAAAATTGTAGGTTTTAAAATTTTGTCATAAACTTCTGAAAGGTATTCTAATGCCTCCTCACTTTTATTTTCTTCTTCTAGAATAAAAGCAATTTGTTTAGAGGCATGCCAGTCATAAACTATACCTTTTTTTTTTATTTTTTTATAAGTTTTTTTTGCTTTTGTTAATTTTTTCATAGCAAATAAATTTTCTGCAGATAAAGTTTCAAAAGAAGAGAATTTTGGATTTAAATAATTTGCTAGATTCAAATAAAAATTTGAGGCAGTATAATTATTTGTGGCTGCAAGAGCGTTAGCTGTAATATAAAATATTTCTCCAACTACTTCGGCTATATTTTGACATTTAAATTGGTCGGTTAAATTATTATTTAAATTTATATCAATCTTTAATTGATTTAATAGTAAATTCCTTGGATATTTTTTTAATGCAATATTTAATATTTTTTTTGCCTTTAAATTATTTCCCTTTTGTAAAAAATAATTACTATAAAAAAAATAATACCTTGACAAATCAGTAGTAGAGTCAAACAGTAAATCATTGAAAATTTTTTCTGTATCTATTGAATCATAATGACAATGAATAAATAATTTTTGTATCCTCTTAATATTTTTAAATCTTTCAGGAAAATTTTCCATCAAGTTAAGTGCAACTTCGATATCTTTTATTCCACTTATATTAGCCCAGCTGCTTAACGATTGGTATAAAAGTTCCTGCAATAAATTTAAATCTTTATCTTTATTTAATTTTGTAAAATATTCTTTTGCTTTATTAATATTTTCATTTTTTAAGTAGTAAATTCCAATAATCAAATTGCTTTCAAAATTATCTAAATTTTTACTTTCTAAATTTTTAGAATATTTTAAAGCCTCGTTTATTCTATCCAAATTTATTAATGACTGTTGAAAAGAGTTTATAAATTGGTAATGACTATCTTCTAGACCGTTTAATTTTTTTAAAAATTTATAAGAATTTTCATAATCATGATTAGCAATTGAGATTATACCAGAAAAATAGCTAGAAAGTTTATCTGCCTTTTCAAATTTATTAAAATTTTTAGCTTGCAGAATGCTATAGGAGCTGAAAAATATAACAATATAAATAATTAACTTGAATTGAGCTTTTAAGTTTTTCATAATTATCGAAATGATAAAAAAAATTAATACAAAATTAATTAAACTTATAAAATATCATAGTTTAATAAATCACAATCTAATATATGATAATCATTCTATCAATCGATATAAATTTATTAACAATTTAATTAAAAGCCCAAAAGATAAAGAATTAAATGAGTTAAAAAATACAATTTCAAAGATAAAAAATTGTGATTTAAAAAAAAGTGCTACAAATATTGTTTTTTCGGATGGAAATGCAAATGCAAAAATCATGATAATTGGTGAGGGTCCTGGTGCTAATGAGGACCAAGCCGGAATGCCCTTTATTGGGAGGGCTGGACAACTTTTAGATAAAATGTTGCTATCAATAAATTTAACCAGAAAAAATATTTATATAACTAATGTAGTTAATTATAGACCGCCTGAAAATAGAAGTCCTACAGAACAAGAAATAAAAAAATATTTACCATTTTTGATTAGACATATAGAAATTATAAATCCAAAAATTTTAATTTTATTAGGTGGCACAGCTTTAAATTCTATTATTGGTAATGAAAAAGTTATATCTAAAGCTAGGGGGAAATGGATAGAAAAAAAAATAGGTAAATGTAACACATCTGTAATTGCTTCATTCCACCCAGCTTTTTTGATGAGACAACCTGCTCAAAAGGCAATGTCTTGGATAGATCTGAAAATGATAAGAAAAAAAATATCAGAATTAAAAATAAAAATCGACAAATAAATGATTGTTGCTGGTGTTGATGAGGTAGGAAGGGGTTGTCTGGCTGGACCAGTTGTATCTGCAGCAGTAATATTAAATGATAATATTAATTTAAAACTCTTAAAAGATTCAAAAAAAATAAGTTTTAAAAATAGAATAACAATTTCAAAATACATTAGGGAAAATTCATGTTATGCAATAGGTATAGCTTCGGTAAAAGAAATATACGATTTTAATATCTTACAAGCCTCTCTTATTTCTATGAAAAGAGCTATTAAAAATCTAACAAAAAAACCTGAATTAATTTTAATTGATGGAAATTTTGCGCCTAAAGGGATTGGAGATTATAAAACTATTGTTAATGGAGATGAAAAGATTAAATGTATTAGTGCAGCTTCAATTATCGCAAAAACATATCGAGACTTACATATGATTAAATTGTCTGAAAAATTCAAAAATTATGCCTGGGAAAGAAATTTTGGATACGGAACTAAAGCTCATGTGAAAGGGCTAAAAAAGTTTGGAATTACCTCTCATCACAGAAAAGGTTTCAAACCTATACACAAGATATTGTCTAAATAAATATCGTAAACACAAGAGGGTCATCTTTTCACGTAAAACAATTTGACCTATAATTCAATTTAAAGTTGAATCTTTAAATGTTAAATTTTACTAACAAGATTGTAAATGGAGATTCTTTAACAGAACTCAAAAAAATTCCTGATAAATCTTTTGATCTAGTTTTTGCAGATCCGCCTTACAATATGCAAATTGGAGAAACATTGAGAAGACCCGATGCAAGTAAAGTTAAGGGTGTAAATGACAAGTGGGATCAATTTGAAAGTTTTAAACACTATGATATCTTTTGCAAATCTTGGTTAATTGAGTGTAAGAGAATTTTAAAAGATCATGGAAGTATTTGGGTTATAGGTTCATATCATAATATTTTTCGTTTAGGTTATCACTTACAAAATTTAAACTACTGGTTATTAAATGATGTTATTTGGAGAAAAAATAATCCAATGCCTAATTTTAAAGGGACTCGATTTACTAACGCCCATGAAACTTTGATCTGGGCATCAAAAAATAAAAAATCTAAATATACTTTTAATTATCAATCACTAAAGTGCCTTAACGACGATTTGCAAATGAGATCTGATTGGATGATGCCAATATGTAATGGGAAAGAAAGATTAAAGAAAAGCAATGGTAAAAAGATCCATTCAACTCAAAAGCCTGAGGCTCTTTTGCATAGAATTATATTAGCTACAACCAATTTAGGTGATGCGATATTTGATCCTTTTTTAGGAACTGGCACTACTGCAGTAGTTGCTAAAAAGTTAGGAAGAAAATATTACGGTGTAGAAAGAGATAAAACTTATTTCAAAGCAGCGAATGAGAGATTACGTAAAGCAAAAATTATTGAAGAAGATTATCTAGATGTTATTGAAAATAATAAATCGAAACCTAGAGTACCTTTTGGATCTTTGGTTGAGCTAGGAATTCTTAAACCTGGAACAGTTTTATTCGATACGAAGAAAAAATTTAATGCTAAAATTATGGCTGATGGCAGTATAAAATCAAAAGAAGCAGAAGGATCAATTCATAAAGTTGCAGCTAAAATTATGGGCACAGAAAGTTGTAATGGGTGGACTTATTGGCATTGTAATATTAATGGATCTACAGTCCTAATAGATAGTTTTAGACAAAAATTTATTACACAAAAAGGAATTTAGTTTTCGTACACTTCTCCAAGGTAACCTTTTATAAATCTTCTGCTTTTTACTAATCTTTTTAAAATTACATTTCTTATTTTTTTTAAAATTACATTAGAAATATGAAATATAAAAAAATTAAAATCAGTTCTCCTTTTTATAATTTTTACTCTTCTTAATCTTTTTTTAAAATAAATACTCTGAACATTTGGATTATTTTTATTTAATAAAGTAAATAGCTCATAAGCTCCTTCAATTGACTGAGATGCCCCTTGTGCCATAGTTGGTAGAAATCCATGAAAAGCATCTCCTAAATAAAATACTTTTTGATTTGAAGAGGGAAGAACACTTTTTGTTGAATACAATGGCCAAGATTTTAAGTCACCTTGAAATAAATCTTTTAAATTAGTATTTTGGCTTATAACTCTCTCATTAATTAAATTTTTGGTATCAACTAAATCTACTCTTTTCTCTCTTACTACACACACTAAATTAAGCTCATTTTTGCCGTTAATTGGATAAATAACTAAATGAGTATTTGATCCTAAAATCAAATTAATATTTTTTTCGTCTATATTAAGATTATGATTTGATTTTAAAATTGTCCTTATTGCTATAGCATTTTTAAAATTAGGTTTATTATTTTTAATGTCAAAAAATAACCTTGTATTTGAAAAAATTCCATCTGCGGCTACTACGTAGTCAACTAAGTCATTAGTGTTATCTTTAAATTTGATTAATATTTTATCTTTAATTTCAGCAATACTTTCAATTTGTTTTCCAAATCTTATGTGTTGACTGTAAATATCATCTTTCAAAAATTCAATTAAAGTTGATCTTTGAAGTGTCGTGTATTTGCTATCTTGAGTGTTAAACTCGGCAAGATCTAAATCACAAATTTTTTCGTTCTTGATGGAGTAAACGTTAAGCTTTTTTGGATTATAAATTTTATTTGGATTAATTTTATTAAAACCAATTTTATTTAACAATGAAATACTATTGGGTGCTAACTGAATGCCGAAACCCTCATTTAAAGATAGGATTTCGTTTTTTTCATAAATCATAAAATCAAAATCAGAATTTTTTTTCAAAAAATTAGCAAATGTTAAACCAGCAATTCCAGCTCCTATAATAGCTATTTTTTTTTTCATTAAAATAAATTCAAAACTTGTTTAAATATTTTTTTTGTAAAACTTGGAATAAACTCTTTATTTTTATTCAAAGAATACCAATTAAAAGATATAGGGATTTTATTTGAAAACTTATAATACACATTAATATTTAATTTTATATTTGAAATAGAATTTTTGTAATTATTTAAAAATTTCCAATCTGAACTTCTTTTTTTAGAACTTGTTTCCTTCATTTCAGGTAAGTTAAATTCGTTTAAAAAACCAAGTTTATTTTTTTTAGTTAAAGCAATCTGTTTTTTTTTATTTATATAGCAAAAAACATCGTAAGTTTTATTTTTTTTCATCTTTAATTTTATGTTTAAATTTTTTTTTGAAGAGTTAACATATTTACAAATTTTTTGTAATTTACATATCTTACATTTAGGTTCTTTAGGTTTGCAAATTAGCGCACCAAATTCCATTAAAGCTTCAACAAAATCAGAATTTCGATTAGAGTTAAGTAGTTTGTTTTTATTTATGTTTATAAATTTTTCAAAATTCACATTTGAGACCTCTTCATTAAGGATTCTCGCAAATACCCTTTTCACATTGCCGTCTAGAGCGATTGTAGGCTTATTATGTATAAAGGCCAATAAGGCATTCGCGGTATAATCCCCTATACCGGGTAACTTTTTTACTTCCTCTAAAGTTGTTGGCAGTTTTGAGTCATATTTTTTAACTAAAATTTTTGAGGATACTAAAAGATTCCTTGCTCGCCTATAATAACCTAAACCCTCCCATAATTTTAATATTTGTTTTTCATTACATTTTGCAAGAGACTCTAAGGTTGAAAATTTATTAGTAAATTTTTCAAAATATGGAATTACGGTTTTAACTTGAGTTTGCTGAAGCATAAATTCACTTAAAAGTCTGTAATAGAGCTTTTTAGAGGAGTTTTTACCAACACGCCAAGGTAGTCTCCTTTTATTATTATCGTACCAAGCTATAATTATTTTTGATAAATTAGTATTTAAATGCATAGTAAAAAATATAATAATAGTAAAACCCAGAATTTCATTCAAGGGCTTAGACCTTTATCGAGCACAATTCCTAAAGGATTAAAAAAAATATTAAAAAAAAATGGTTATAACTTCTCAAGTATTGTTGATAATTGGACCAAAATGGTTGGAAAAAATATATCATATATGTGTTATCCTAGTAGATTAAGAGCGGGAAAAGAGTTCAATAATGGAACGCTTATTTTAAACGTTATACATGGAAATGAAGTCAACATTGAATATAAGAAACAAGAAATTATTGAAAAAATTAATATATTTTTTGGCTACAAATGTATTAAAGAAGTGAAATTAAAAGTGATGCATAAAAAGAAAATAATAAAAAATACAAAAGTAAATTCTATGTATTCAAATAAACTGGATTCTATTAAAAACGATCAATTAAAGAATTCCTTATCTAAATTAATAGAGGCATACAATTCAAAAAATGATTAAAAAAATAATATTTTTTTTCTTACTATTAATCCCTTTTACTTTTTCTTCAGCTAAAAATACTGTAGAAAATTTAAAAATAGGAAATGAAAATTCTAAAATAACTATAAATGTATTCTCTTCTTTAACGTGTCCGCACTGTGCTAATTTTCACAAAAAAATATTTAAAGAACTAAAAAGAGAATATATAGATACAGATAAAGTTAAATTTGTACATTACGGTTTTCCACTTGACTTAGCTGCATTAAATGCAGAAAAAATTTTACGCTGTAAAATAAATTCTACGAAAAAATTCGAAATGTTAAATGAAATTTATGAAAAACAAAGTGAATGGGCTGTAGGATCTGATATTAAAAAAATAAACGAATCTTTAAAAAAAATAGGAAAAAATTTTGATCTAAGTAACGAAGATATGAATAAATGTTTAAAAGATGAAGAAATTGAAACTAAGATTTTAAACGAGAGAATAAGTGCTCAGAAAAATTATGAAATAAGCTCTACACCAACAATTTATATTAATGAAAAAAAATATGAAGGGCAACATGAGTATCAAAAATTTAAAAAGGAATTAGAAAAATTTTTTTAAACTATGAAATTTAAGAAATTAGAAATAACTGGTTTTAAATCTTTTTTTGATAAAACTACTTTTTTAATTGAAAGTGGTTTAACTGGTATAGTTGGACCTAACGGATGCGGAAAGTCAAATATTGTTGAAGCTTTAAGATGGTGTATGGGAGAAACATCTGCAAAAAGTATGAGAGGTTCTGGTATGGAAGATGTTATATTTTCAGGCACCTCGAATAAACCTCCAAAAAATATTTCTGAGGTTATAATTCATATTGATAATTTAGATAAAGATAGCTCTTTACAGTATAAAGAATTTGATGAAATTATAATTAGAAGAAGAATAGAGAGAGAAAAAGGATCAAAATATTATATAAATGATAAAGAAGTTAGGGCGCGTGATGCACAAACTTTTTTTGCGGACTTATCTACTGGAGCGCACTCTCCTTCTCTAATAAGCCAAGGAAAAATAGGTGCTTTGGTCACTTCCAAACCCATTGAAAGACGTTCTATATTAGAAGAAGCAGCAGGCATATCTGGAATTCATGCAAGAAGACAAGAAGCAGAAGCTAGACTGAATGCCGCAGAAAATAATTTAAAAAGAGCTGATGAGCTCAAAAAACAGCAAGAAAAGCAATTAGAAAATTTAAAGAAACAAGCTGAAGAGGCAACAAGATATAAAGAAATTTCAAAAGAAATTAAAAGTATTGAAGCCGGTTTATATTATTTAAAATTAATTGAAATTGAAAAAGAGAAGAGTGGCATCTCTGAAAAGCTTAGTGAACAAGACGATGAAATGAGTGCAATAAAGATTGATTTAAATCATAATAATTCTTTATTGGATGAGGAAAATAATAGATTAGCTCCATTAAGAGATAGAAAAATGGAGGCTTTAGCTAAACTTCAAAAATTAAATTTAGATATGACTAATTTAAATGAAGAAGAGTCAAGAGTTAAGAACCTTCAAATAAAACTACAAAAATCTTTAGAAACTCTAGACTCTGATTTAGAGAGAGAAAAAAGTATTTCACTAGATGCCTCTTTAAACGAAAAAAGAATACTTGAGGAGAAAAACGAGATTTTAAATACAGAAAAAAAACTATTAGAAACTGAGACTATTTCTAAAGATAATGTTAAAAGCTCAAAGGAAAGTTTAAAAAAACTTCAACTACAGTTAGATGAATTAATCGATGAAATAGAGACATTTATTGATAACGAAAAGAAATTAAATAAAGATATTTTTTTCAAATTAAAAGAGCTAGTTAACAAAATTACCCTGTCTCAAGAAGAATATGCCTCTACGTATGGGAGAAATGAGTCAATAAAAAGTGATTCTATAAAAAGAAAAGAAAGAATTAAAAATATTGATACCGAATTAGAAAATTGGAAAAGTTTAAAAAGCAATTCAGAAAAAATGTTGGTTGAATTAAATGATAGAAAATTAAAAATTAAAAACGAAATTAATGAAAATCAAAAAAATCCAGAAAAAATTGCAACTGTTAAAGGTCAAAATATACAAAACCTTGAGAATACTAAGAAAAGAGTTGAAGAGTTAGAGATTGAACTAAACAAAGCTGAAAAAAAATATAATGAAATAAATAAAAATTTAAAAGAGATTCAAGAAAAATTTTCAAATGTAAGAGAAAATAAAGCTAGAAGTGAAGCTACTATCGAAGGTATTGATCAGAGAAAAAAAGATATGTTTGCTTCGTTAAAAAATGATTTAAATTTAGAAAATGAAAAAAACTTACTCTCAATCTCTAATTTAAACTTATTAGAAAATGATCAATTTCCTACATTGGAGTTACAGGAAGAAAAACTAGAAAAAGTAAAAAAACAAAGAGACGCTTTGGGATCTGTAAACTTAAGGGCTGATGAGGAAACAAAAAGATATCAAGATGAAATAAAAAAGATGGAAGATGATAGAGCTGATCTTTTTTCAGCTATTGTTAAATTAAAAACTAGTATTGATGAATTAAACCAAAAAGGTAGAGAGAAATTATTAGATGCTTTTACAAAGGTAAATCGAAAATTTAATGAGGTTTACACGAAACTTTTTAACGGCGGAAACGCAAAACTTGAGCTTGTAGACTCTGATGATCCTTTAGAAGCCGGTTTAGAAATGCTAGTCTCACCTCCAGGAAAAAGATTGCAGTCGATCACACTTTTGTCCGGTGGAGAACAAGCTTTGACTGCTCTTGCTTTAATATTTGCAGTTTTCCTTGTGAATCCCTCCCCTATATGTGTTTTAGATGAAGTGGACGCTCCATTAGATGATGCTAACGTAACAAAATTTTGTTCTCTTCTTGATGAATTAACAAAAATTACTAAAACAAAATTTATTATTATTTCTCATCACGCACTTACTATGTCTAGAATGCATAGGCTATATGGAGTGACTATGCCAGATAAGGGTATCAGTCAACTCGTTGCGGTAGACTTAGAGAGAGCCGAAGAGTTAGTGGCCTAAAATGGATTATCTGAAAGACTTTAAAACTCGCCTTAAAATTGCAAAATCTAAATTAAAAAATAGCTCTTCGGCAGAAAATGAAAAAAGGGGGTCTTTTATAGGTTTTGCCTTTAAACTTGGAACAGAACTTATTGCAGCTGTGATAGTTGGGACAATATTTGGGTTTATTTTGGATAATTGGTTTGGTACTAAACCTTGGTTTATTATAATTTTCTTTTTTTTAGGTTCTGCAGCAGGAATGTTAAACGTTATTAAAGCTGCAAATAGAATACAAAAAAAAGATTAATTAAAAGGAAATTAAATTATTATGGCAACTAATCCGATGGAGCAATTTAGTGTTCATAGAATTGGACCAGAAATCAAGATAGCAGGAATTGACCTTTCCTTTACAAATGCTAGTCTATTCATGGCTATAAGTGCTATCTCAATTTTTCTTTTATTTTTTTTAGCTACAAAAGAAAAGAAAATTATTCCAAGTAAAATTCAACTAATTTCTGAAATGTTTTATAACTTTATCGCCAAAATGATTAGTGATACAGCTGGGTCGAAAGCTAAGCCCTACTTCCCTTTCATTTTTTGTTTATTCACGTTTGTTCTTTTTTGCAATATGATAGGTATGCTTCCTTATTCTTTTACGGTTACAAGTCATATTATAGTTACTTTGCTTTTAGCTATTTTTATTTTTATTGCTGTGACAGTTATTGGTTTTGTTAAACATGGTTTTGGATATTTAAAATTATTTGTTCCTAGCGGCGTTCCAACTATTCTTCTGCCATTAATTACAGTAATAGAAGTTATTTCATATTTAAGTAGACCAGTTAGTTTATCAGTAAGATTGTTTGCTAATATGATGGCGGGTCATACTATGTTAAAAGTTTTTGGAGGTTTTGTAATTAGTTTAGGATTATTAGGTGGCTGGTTACCACTTAGTTTTTCAGTAGCATTAACAGGTTTGGAGATATTAGTGGCATTCTTACAAGCTTATGTTTTTGCAATATTAACCTGCATCTATTTAAATGATGCATTAAATTTACACCATTAAAAAAAGGAGGAAAAATGGAGTTAGAAGCAGCAAAAATGATTGGAGCAGGTTTA
>MDTB01229218.1_pt1 | contig 18611 bp, 14 predicted proteins | sample 811161 | NCBI WGS metagenome assembly MDTB01 (sample SAMN05326650, study PRJNA326480) | marine metagenome | isolation source: seawater | place: Mediterranean Sea | collected 2009
ATCAGAAAGATTGTTAGAAAAAAAATTGCTAAGTTTTTTTGAATTTATATCTTTAAATGAATTGTTAATAATTTGGCTCCAAATTTTAGATTTATTAAAATCTTTGTAATCACTAATTTGTAGTTTATAGTTTTTGAATAAATCTTGCATATTTTTATTTTAAATAATTCATTAATTTATTACTATACTGAACATGAGGAAAAAAATATTAATAAAAAAAAATATTACCAAATTATATCTTGAAAAACTTTATCCTATTTGTCGTAGTATAACTGGAAATGGCTTTCGAAGTAGTCTTAAAATTTTAGGTCATAAGATTGATTTAAAGATATTTAGGTTTAAATCAGGTTCAAGGGTGCTTGACTGGATTATTCCAAAAGAATGGAATATTAATGACGGCTATATAATAACACCATCAGGCAAAAAAATTGCAAATTTTAAAAAACATACACTTCATGTAGTGAACTATTCTGAGCCAGTAAATAAAATATTAGACTTAAGTGCATTAAAAAAACGACTATTCTTCTCTAGAGAACTTCCCAACGCTATACCATATGTAACAACATATTATAAAAAGTTTTGGGGTTTTTGTTTAAGTTATAGGGACTATCTTAAATTAAAAAAAGGTAAATATAGAGTTGTTATTAAATCTAGCTTAAAAAATGGTTATTTAGAGTATTCAGATAAAATACTGTCAGGTAAATCAAAAAAACAAATTTTATTTTCAAGTTATCTTTGTCATCCTCAAATGGCGAACCATGAATTATCTGGTCCATTAGCAATGATGATAATTTATGATTATCTAAAAAAAACTGGCCCTCATTATTATTCATATAGATTTTTAATTTGTCCCGAAAATATTGGATCTGCAGCTTTTTTACATAAAAATAAAAAGAATGTTAAAAATAAAATTTTAGCAGGATATATTTTGAACTTGTTAGCCAATGGTCAGCAATTTACATATAAAAAATCTAGATTAGGAAACTCTATAAGTGATAAAGCGGCAATTAATGTTATTAAAAATAATATAAAAAATTATACGATTAATGAATTTTCTGCTGAGGGATCGGATGAAAGACAATTTTGCAGTCCTGGATTCAATTTGCCAATAGGTGTAATTTCAAGAAATGATTACAATAATTTTAAAGAGTATCATACCTCTCTAGATGATTTGTCAAAATTTAATTTTGAAGTTTTTTATGACTCAATAGAAAAAATTATACAGATAATAAATACCATAGAGATTAATGCTAAACCAAAAAGTACTGTTTTATATGGAACTCATCAATTTTCAAGAAGAGGAAGCAATTTGTATGATAAAATTTTTTATAAGAGAAAAAAAGATGAAACAACAAAAATTTTACTTGAAATATTAAATTTATCAGAAGGTAAATTGGATTTGCTTGATATTGCTAACAAAAAAAATTTTTCATTATTTAATAATAAAATATTAATTGAAAATATTGTAAAAGAAAAATTAATAAAACTTAAAAAATAAATTTTAATCGTAAAGTTTAATAGTTTGATTATAACATGTAGACCATTTATAGTTTTGTGAAATTACGCTACCTAAATAAATCAAATTTTTTTTATTTTCATTATCAAATAAAATTTTTTCCATATTAAAAATGCAGTCTTCGTGGCTGTTTGGGGTAAAAAAATAAGCTTTATCGTTTAAAATTTCTCTAAATACAGGTATATCACTTACTAGTGTAGGGCAGCCCGCATTCATTGCTTCAAGAATTGATATACCAAAACCTTCATACAGCGAAGGATAAACAAATAAAGATGCATTTTGATAATAAAATTTCAACTTATTATCATTACCTAAAATTAATTTAATATTTTTTAAAATTTTTAATTCACTAAAAAAATTAATCTCCTCTTTTGAAAAATTACCTCCACCAAAACAAATTATTCTAAATTCACTAAATAACTTATTTGATTTTTTATATGCCTCTATAAATAATCTAAAATTTTTATATTTAGATCTACTACCCACATACAAAATATAAGGTTTTTCATCAGCTATACTTTTATCACTTTTTATTGATATATTATTAAGATGATCTGCCCCATTATAGATAACATTAATTTTTTGATGATCTAAATTATAAAATTCAACTAAATCTTTTTTAGTATTTTCAGAAACACATATTATTTGATCCATTTTATCTAGAATTTTTTTTCTTTTTAAAAAAAAATTATCTTTATATGCTGAACTAAATTTTTCATGAATAGTATCATGAATTGTAATTATCTTTTTTTTAGAATTATTTTTTGGTAAATATTCTGGATCATACATAAAATGTATCAATTTTTTTTTTTCATCTTTTAAAAAAAAATTAAAAATTGAATTATTTATATATCGTAAAAAAGAAATATTTGGATACCTTGAAAGATAAAATCCAAAGATATACTTTTTATTTATATTTTTAATATAAATATTTTTATAGATTGGTGCATAAATTTTAAAATCAATATCATCACGCATCATTCTCTCGATCAAACTTGAAGAGTACCTCGTTACACCTCCAAATCTTTGGTGAAAAAATTGGCTGTTACATAAAATATTAGTCATTTAATAATTCTATAAATATCATATTATGTTAAACGCTTCACTCATGGTATATTTATATTCTTTTTTATTTGGTTATTTTTTTACAGAATTTAAAAAAATTAAAAATAAGTATTTTAGCTACATATTAATTATATCGATAATATTTTTAACAGCATTATACTTATCGATAGATGTCATTACCAATCAAGGATTAACTAGGTCATTTTGGTTTCATATTAACAATAATTTTATAGATGGTTCATATACTCCATTTGTATTTATTTTATTATATGAAATTATAAAAATTGTTATTTTGTTTGCTTTTGGACTCATTTTAAGAAAAAAATTCTTTTCTCAAATTTTTTTTTTAGATAAAAAATTAGTTTCTTTTATTTTAATATTTTTTTTTCTAATATTCAATCCGTCAATTCTTTCGTCTGTTAAAAATTCTACCAACTTTTTTAATAAGTCAAATTTAAAAAATATAATTTTTAAAAATCAGTTTTATGAATTAAAAAGTTTATCAAAAAATTTTAAGAATAGAGACATTATATTTATAACTGCAGAAAGTTTAGAAAGATCTTTTTACTCAAATAAAAAGTTACAAGCTTTAAATTTAAAACTTCTTAATAGAAATGATGCAATTGATTTTAAAAATATAGAGGAAATTTACGGATTTACAGATTGGACGATTGCTGGTTTGGTTGCTGCTAATTGTGGTTTACCGATTTTAAAAAATGGTTTTTACGACAGTTATAATTGTCTAAGTGATTTGCTTTTTAAGCAAAATTATACGCAGAAATTAATTCAAGGATCTTCACCAGAATTTGCAGGAAATGGAAATTTTTACAAAATACATAATTTAAATGAAATTATTGGACCGAAAAAAATCTCAGAAGAAACAAGCAAAAAAAATCTAAGTTATAGTTATTGGGGTCTGCATGATCATATAGTTTTAGATTTTGCCAAAAAAGAAATTGAAAAACTTGAGAACGATAAAAAAAATTATTCAATTTGGATTAATACTTTAGATAACCATGCACCAAATGGTTTTTTATCTAATTATTGTAAAAAATTAACAACAGGTATAAAGCAGCAAATCCTTAAAACTACTTATTGTACTGACTTGTTTATAAATAAATTCATTAACGAAGTATTTGAAAGTGATTTAGATAAAAATAATATTATTATAATTCATTCTGACCATTTAATAATGGGATCACCTGTTAACAAAAAATTTTTTAAAACAAAATCAGAAAGATCAAACTTATTTCTAATAATTGATCCATATAATATAAAAAAAAAGAAAATTATTAATTCAAAAGGTAATATTCTGGATTTACCAGCGACTATATTGGATTATCTAGGTGAAAATAAAAATTTTGGTCTAGGAAGAAGTTTGCTTGATGAAACCCAAAATACTTCATTATCTAGCTTTAATTTATATACAGATCAAATTTTAAAAAAATTTGAAAATAACCTAGATTTAATAAATAAAAAAATTGATATTAGCAATGCCAGTATAGTTTTAGAAAAAAAAGTTGCTATTTTTAAGAATGGTTTAGAAGCAAAACTTCCTGTTTTTTTTATAGATAATCAAATTATACAAAGCAAAACAGATATCAATGGTAATCCAAGAGATGTATTTGATGAAAAATTAAAGGATTTAATAGAAAAAAATAAAGAATTTAATTTTGAGTCCATAGCAAGCTGTAATGAGGTTAAAAATATTGTAAGTGAATTTAATACTATGTGCAAATACACATATGTTAAATTTATCGATAATGAAAACATAGTTGAATTGATTTTCAGTCCTATTATTCAAAAAAATAACAAATATTTGATATCAGATCAAAAAAACATAATTATTAAAATAAAAAAAAATACTTTCGTTGAACGAATTGAAAAATTAAATAAAAATAAATCTTTTTTAAGTGTAGCATATAATAATTTTAGATCTCATATGGGAAAAAACCTAAAGAGTGATTATCCTAAAGTTTATCCTTATATCCAAAAGGTTTACATTAATGTTAAATATTTTTATTTAAGACTATATTTTAAATTTTTTTTAAAATCTGAAACTCAAAAAAATTATTTAATTAAAAATGATACTTTTATTGCCCATGCTGGAGGTTCAATAAATAGTGATATTTATACTAATTCTTTAGAAGCTTTAGATAAAAATTATAATTTAGGATCAAGGTACTTAGAGCTAGACTTAAAATTAACTTCTGACAATATTATTGTAGCTGTACATGATTGGGTTTCATGGAAAAATAGAACAAATTATGAGGGAGAAGTACCACCAACTTACCATGAATTTATGAAATATAAAATTGATGGCAAATACTCACCTTTATCTGAATATGAAATTATTAAATGGTTTACAAAATACAACGATGCTTATTTAATAACAGATAAACTTGACGACTTTAAAAAAATTCAAAACACTTTTATTAATCTTAAAAATAGATTGATAGTTGAATTATTTACTGAAAAATCCATAGAAGAAGCCTTATTAATACATGACTCAAAAATATTAATATCACAAAGAATTTTATGGCGGAAAAAATTCTCAGAAAAATATTTAGACATTTTAGCTTTAGGAAAAAATAGTCCATATGGTTTTGCAGTTCACAATAATAAGGTTTATGAAAATCCTGATTTTTTTAAAAAGGCCAAATCTCTTGGATTTAAAACATATGTTTATGGAATGGATGATAATAAGTTATTTAATAGTGAGAAAAATGTACTTTGTGATCTATCAGTTTATATTGATGGAATTTATTCTGATATAAACTTGAAAAATAATAACCTTATGGTGTCGTATTGTAAATAATAGTCTATGTTGGAACTCTATTATCAAATTAATAAAATTATTTTATAGGTATATGCAAAAAAAATCTTTTCTATTTTTTCATTTAAATCTTTTTTTTTCCTCTGTTGATGAATCTCAGAGAAAATTTATTGTTAAAAACTGCTATTATCCAATAATAGATATAGCTAGAATACATGATATACCGATAAATATTGAAGCATCTTCAAGGACGTTGTTAGAAATTAAAAAAATTGACAAAAAATTTGTAAGATTATTAATTAAATTAATTAAAGATAAAAAAGTATATTTTATCGCAAGTGGTTTTAATCAGATTATATCCCCTTTGGTTCCTTATGAGATAAACAAAAAAAATTTACAAATTGGAAATTATTATTACAAAAAAATCTTAGGAATAATACCACAAACAGCATTAATTAATGAAATGGCTTACGCAGACAATATTGCAGATATTTATTCTGATTTAAAATTTAAATCAATAATTTTAGATTATGAAAACACAATCTATGCTGAAAAAAATAGAAATAATAAAATATCGCAATATTGTTATTCAGGTAGTTCAAAAAAAAAAAAATTAAATATTATTTTTGCAAGTTCATTTTTGTTCCAACAATTTCAAAATTGTATTTACGGGGATATTTCATTTAATAAATATCTTAAAATATTGAAAAAATACATAAGCGATGTAAATATTAACACACCAATCTATAGTGGTGATGCTGAGGTATTTAATTTTAGAGGGTCAAGGTTTTCTGCTGAAAGACCTAAAATTCATGACGAATGGGAAAGGGTTTATAAATTATTAAGTATAATTAAAAATAAGTTAAATATTAAATTTAGTTTAATTAATAATTTAGACATAATTAAAAATAAAAATGTTAATCGATTAACAAGCTCAAAAAGCCCAATAATAGTCAAAAAACAACCAAAATATAATGTAAGTAGATGGGCAGTAACTGGAAGAGCTGATCAAAAAATTAACACTCTATGTTACAAAATTTTCAAAAATAAAAATTTAATTATAAAAAAAATTGGTAGTAAAAAATTTTATGAATCTTTATTAGATTTATGGTCAAGTGATTATAGAACTCATATTACAAAAAAAAGATGGTCGTTATATCAAAAAAAAATAAATTATTTGCTTAATTTTATAAAAGAAAAAAAATTAGAGGAAAAAAAATTTAATTTTAAAAATATTATTTCTAACAAAAATGTTTTTTTTGATAAAGAAAAAACAATCCTTTTTATTAAAACTAAAAAAATCAAATTAAGCTTAAATCTTAAAAGAGGATTGGCTATAGATAAACTGTCTTTCAAGTCTCATAAATTTAATCCTATAATAGGCACCATTTATAGAGAAAAGTTAAAATCTATACATGATGGTGCTGATTTTTATTCGGGTAATCTGACCCATGAACTATTAAGCTCAATGTCAAAAATAACAGATTTAAATCCTGTAAATCCAAAAATTTACGAAGATGAAAAAAGTATTAATATTTGCTCAATGCAAAGATTTAAATATGGTAAATTAAAAAAAACTATTGAAATACTCAAAGACAGTGAAGCTATAAATATTAATTGTGATTATAATTGGAATAAAAAATGTATTGGATCATTAAGAATAAATAATATTTCTTTTTTAAATATAAATAATAAAAAAATATATTATTACTGTAAAAATGGGGGGAAAAATTATGATAAGTTTTTATTAAAAGATTATTTTGATCAGTCAACACCCCCTACAAAATTTGTTTCACTTAAATCAGGGCTAGGATGTACAGATTCAAAATTATCATTTAAAATTAACGATAAATCTATTTATTTTCATTGGGATAACTCAACAAACTATGTAATACCAACCATACAATATAAAAAAATAAATAATCAAAAATTATTAAGAGTTTTTTTTAGTAATCAAGAATTTGACGAAACTTCACACCCATTAATAAGTGCACACAAATTTAAAATTAAAATATCGACTGCTACACAATGATATCAGCAATAATTTTAGCTAGATGTAATTCATCAAGATTACCAAACAAACATTTTTATAAAATTGGAGATAAGAGACTTATAGATATTAATATTCAAAATTTATTACTAAATAAATTAATAAAAAATATCTACTTAGGAACAGGAAATGTTAAAGAAAATATTAAATTTAAGAAATATTTAGATAAAAATTATAAAAAAAAAATTAATATATATTTTCACAAAAATAGTGAAAATGTTACTGAGAGAATTTATTATTTAACAAAAAAGATTAATACTAAATATACAGTTTTAATATCGGGTGATTGCTGTTTAGTTGATAATAACTTTATTACACGATTATATAATCAATTAACTTTAAGTAATAAGGACTTTATTAAATCAAAAAAGAAATTGATTCATGAAGGAATAACACTTTTTAGAACTCAGAGTTGGAAAAAGGTTTATGAAAATACAAGTGAATCTTATCAAAAAGAACACCCTGGTTATGTAGTTAAAGAATATCCAAAATTATTTAATATTTGCGATTATAAACCTCTGAAATATGAAATTGGTAAAAATCTAAGATTATCAGTTGATACCGAGTCTGACTTAAATTTTTTTAATTCCCATTATTATTATCTTAAAGATATAGGAAAAAATTTTAATCTTAAAAATGTTATTAGATCAAATAATTTTAATTTTTTGAACGCACATGTGATGCAAAAAAAAGCAAGTATAAACAAAGAACCAAAAATATGCATCATTACAATGAGTTCAAAAAAAGTTGGAATAGGACACTTATCAAGATCAAAAGTTCTTTTGAGAGAAATAAATGAAACAATTTCATCAAACGTAAAATTATTAGTTATAGGGAAAAAATTGAGAGAACAAAATAGTATTTACCAAAAAAAAATTAAATTTATTTCAAAATTATCAAATAGTTTATTTTACAAATATGAAAAAATTATTTTAGATTTACCAAAAAAAAATTTTGATAAAATTAAAGATAATTTGTTAAATAGAAAAAATGTAGTTGTAATAGATAATTATAGAAATTTAAAAAATACTAAGTTTATTATTCCCTGTATACGTAAAATAAAATCTAAAAATGATAACTTGTTCTCTGGAAAGGATTTTTTAATTTTATCTAGAGATATTTTAAAAGAAAGAAGAAATATAAAAAAAACACATAAAAATTTACTTTTTCTAAGTGGTAGTGGAAATTTAAATACCGATATATTTAATTTTTTAAAAAAAAATAAAAAAAATACTGACTTAATTATAGGACCTCTTATAAGTAAAAACGAACTGCAAAGCATAAAAAAAAACAAAATTAATTTTATTATTAATCCTGAAAACATTTTTAATAGAATTGTAAATGCTAATGATGTGTATTGTAAATTTGGTGTATCAACTTTTGAAATTATTGCACTGAACAAGAAACCTGTTGTGTTTAATGTTAATGAAAAAGGTGAAAGAAAAAAAGATATAAACACTTTATATAAATTGGGTTTAATTAAAATATTTAAAAATAACAAATTAATATTTAAAAAATCAAAAATTAAAATTGATATAAATTTTGCCTTAAAAAATATAATTAATGTAATAAATTCAATATGAAGAAATTCGTTATATGTTTAGGACTTGGAAAAAATCAATTAAACTTGATTAAGAAAATTGATAATAATTTTGGTATAATTGGTATTGATCAAAAATGCTCCAAAATCACAAAAAAAAAAATTAATATTTTTTTCAAAGGGAGTCTTTATAATTTAGAAGATATAAAAAAAATTTCAAAAATTATTAAAAAAAAAAAATACAATATAACATTTATACTTTATAGATCTTCTGGACCAACTATTTTAGCTGCTAATTATTTAGAAGAATATTTTAACATTAATAGAATTAATAAAGCATTATCTAAATCAATTTACTCAAAAAGTTATTTTTTTAGATATTTAAATAAAAAAAAATTACCAGGATTGAAATCGTCAGCCACTGAAAAGCTTATTAAATTAAAAAATGTGGTTATTAAACCAGATGCACCTATATACGGTAAAAAAAATATTTATATGATAGAGAAAAAAAATATAAATTCTTTATTTAAAAAATGTCAAAAAGAGAGCCATAATAAAAAAGTAAATATTTCAAATTTTTACAATGGTTCTGATATTTCTTCTTTTTATTTTTCAGAAAAAAATTCTAAAAATATAAAATTGATATCCCATACCCAGGAGTTCAATTATTTTGAAAAAAATGTAATAAGATCTTTCGGTATTTGTTCGCCTCCAATCTTTAGTAAAAAACAAATTTTATATAAAAAAGAGGTTTTGGATAAATTAATAATTAAAACTTTTAAGAATTTTTATGGAATTATTTCAATTTCATCTAAAATTTTAAAAAACAATATTGTTTATCCTTACGAAATTAATGTTGGTTTGTCTGGGGATAAATTTGCAGATCTGATTTTTCCCTTTAATTTTAACAATAGATCTTTATATAAAATTGAATTAGATATGTGTTTGTATAAAAGAAAAATCAAAATAATTAACAATAAAAAATTTATTGGATTATTTAATGGAAAAAAAATAACCTCTTATAAGTTTTTTGAAAAAAAAGTAGATAATATTAACAAATGAAAACATATTTTATTTCTGGTGGAACAGGATCTTTTGGAAAAGAATTGGTAAAAATTCTTCTGAAACAAAAATTAGCAAAGAAAATTATAATTTTTAGTAGAGATGAATTTAAGCAATCTCAGATGCAAAAGATTTCGTTATTTAATAAAAATAAGAAAATAATGAGATATTTTATTGGAGACGTCAGAGATAAGGAGAGAGTTTTTCAAACAATGGAGGGAAATCAGATAGATGTAGTTATACATGCTGCAGCGTTAAAACATGTACCAGTTACTGAATATAATCCATTTGAAACAATTAAAACAAATGTAATAGGAGCACAAAATGTAATTGAATCTTCTATGCAATATAATGTAAAAAAAGTAATTGCTCTAAGCACTGATAAAGCGTGTTCTCCGATTAACTTATATGGTGCTACAAAACTATGTTCTGATAAATTATTTGTAGCAGCAAATCTTTTTAAAGGTAAAAAAAAGATTGATTTTTCAGTCGTCCGATATGGAAATGTGCTTGGAAGCAGAGGTTCTGTAGTTCCAATTTTTTTAAGACAAAAAGAAAACAATAAAAATTTTACCATTACAGACAAAAGAATGACAAGATTTAATATTACTTTATCTGAGGCAGTAACTTTTGTTTTAAGTTGTATTAAAAAAATGAAAGGCGGTGAAATTTTTGTTCCTAAAATTCCCTCCTATAGAATTTTAGACCTTGTTAAAGCTATTAGTGATAAAAAAAAAAATAGAATATATTGGCATAAGACCTGGAGAAAAGTTACATGAGGAGATGATATCTTCAACTGATGCTATTAATACAACTGAACACAGTAATTATTATATTATTCACCCTTCTTATGAAAAAAATCGAGCTAAAAAACCTATAAAGAATTTTTCCAGCGAAAATAACAAAAAATTTCTTTCTACTAAAGAATTGATTACAACTATTAAAAAAAATATGCATTCTTTTGAGATAGACAAATAATGATATCTTATGGAAAGCAATACATTGATAAAAATGATATCAATAATGTTATCAAAACCTTAAAGAGTAGTCACTTAACTCAGGGACCAGATGTTATAAAATTTGAAAAAAAACTTTGCCAGATATTAAAATCTAAAAGAGCTTTATGTGTGTCTTCAGGTTCAGCAGCCCTGCATATTGCTGGCAAAAGTCTAGGATGGAAAAAAGGGGATAAAATAGTTACTTCACCAATAACATTTCTAGCAGGTACTGCAGCTGCTTTGCACTGTGGTGCATCTCCAGAATTTGTTGATATTGACAAGTTTACTTTTAACATGGATATCGACAAACTAGAACAAAAGCTCAAAAAAGATAAGCATATAAAAGCTGTTATCATCACTGACTTTGCGGGACAACCAGCTAACTGGGAAGAATTATATTATCTTAAAAAAAAATATAACGTCAAACTAATAAATGATAATTGCCACTCATTAGGATCAAAATATAAAAATAATATTGGATATGCATCAAAATATGCTGACTTGTCATGTTTAAGCTTTCACCCTGTTAAACATATAACTACTGGTGAAGGTGGTGCAATAATTACAAATAATAGAGAAATTTATCAAAAGTGTAAATCATTAAGATCTCATGGAATAATAAAAAAAGATAAATTTTTACCTTGGTATTATGAAATGCAAGATTTAGGTTTTAACTATCGTTTAAGTGACATTCATGCATCGCTTGGATTGTCTCAGATAGAAAAATTAAATAAATTTGTAACTTTTAGGAACAAAGTAGCAAAAAAATATGAAAAAATATTTAGTAAAATATCTGAAGTTCAAACACCTTTTTTAGACATAAACCGAACACACTCTTATCATCTTTATATTTTACAAATTGATTTCAAAAAAAATAAAAAAACCAAACAACAGCTATTCAAGCTTTTTAAAAAAAATAATATAAATTTACAGGTTCATTATATTCCAATCTTTTTACATCCATATATTAAAAAAAAATATAATTTAAAAAAATCAGAATTTCCAAATACAATAGATTATTATAAAAAATCGTTCTCAATTCCAATTTATTATAATTTAAATGATAAAATCATATTTAAAGTATCAAGATTAATAAAAAAATTCTTAAACCTAAAATGACCTATTTTATTGCTGAGATTTGTTCTAATCATTTAAATGATTTCAACAGATGTAAAAAATTAATTGATAAAGCAAAAAAAATTGGATGTAATGCTGTCAAATTTCAACTTTTTAAAGCTAATCAACTTTTTTCAGAGGAAATTTTGAAAAATAGCAAACCTCATAGAAATATAAAAAAATTAGAATTATCCAAAAAATTAATTCCTAAACTTTATAGTTATACAAAAAAAAAAAAATTGGATTTTGGCTGTACTCCATTTGATATAGATTCTCTTAGATTTCTTAGAAATTATGTAGATTTTTATAAAATTGGATCTTACGAATTACTTAGAAAAGATTTATTTTTAGAATGTTTAAAATTCAAAAAAAATATAATTTTTTCAACAGGAATGGCAAATGAAAAAGAAATTAATACCATTTTAGATATATTCAAAAAAAAAAATTTTTATAACTTTTCAATACTTAGATGTGTAAGTAGCTACCCAACAAATTTAAAAATGATAAATTTAAAATCAATAGAAACACTCAAATTATTTCTAAAAAAAAAATTCAGAAACAAAAAAATAAAAGTTGGCTGGTCAGATCATTCTAAAAATGAAGGGGTGGTCCTAAAATCAATATACAAATACAACGCTGAAATAATTGAGTTTCATCTTGATTTAGATGGTAAAGGACCAGAATATAAAGCTGGTCATTGTTGGCTTCCTAATGAATTTGAAAGGGTTATTGAACTTGAAAAACAAAATAAATATTTTGATGGAAATGGAAAATTATCATACCAAGCTGTTGAAAAAAATGAGAGAAATTGGAGATCTGATCCAAAAGATGGCCTAAGACCAATTAGAAAAGAAAGAAAAAAATTTATTAAGTAATCAAACAAATAAATATATTTTAATGTATATAAATTTGGTATTAAGTTAAATTATTAAAATTTAGTAACCTCAATATGAGTTCCAATAAACAACTAACAGATAATTTTATAAAGCATTTAAATAAAAATTTTGATGAATTAAAGGAAAATTCAAAAGATAAAATTTCTATATTAGTTGAGTTTCATGGATGGTCTTTTGCTCATATATGTTATGCCTATTTACTGTCTGCGTTAAAAAAAAAATATCCAGGTAAAATATATGCTTATGAAGGATACCGTTTAATTTCAAATTCTTTAAAATTAAATATTTATGATAAAACAAAATGGATATTAGGACAAAAATTAAACTTAAAAAATTTTGGTATTTATAAATCCTTAGGAGTTGAAAAATTTTTAAGTCCTAAGGTTGATAAGAAAATATTAAGTCAAGTAAAAAAAAAATCAGTTGATTTAAACTTTAAATCTAAAAATCAAATACTGAATTTTAAAATAAATAATATAATAATTGGAGATCTAATATATGATACATATTTAAAAAAAAAAAAGGTACCTACAATAGATCCAACAGATGAAGATTTTAAATTATTTTTTCTTGATTGTTTAAAAGTTTTTTTTTATTGGTGTAATTTTTTTAAAAATAAAAATATTAAAGCAATAGTTATTAGTCATTCTGTTTATCTTTATGGGATGATAATGAGAATAGCATTAAACTATGGGGCTGTAGCTTATAAACCTAATTTTCATACAATTTATCAAATAAAGAATAAAAATTATTTTATAGGCAAAGAATTTTTTGGCTTTAAAAAAATCTTTAAAAAATTAAGTTATAGTGAAAAAAGGCAAGGTTTAGCAATCTCAAAAAAGCAAATTCAATTGATGTTTAAAGGAAAAAAAAAATATGGATTAGGATATAATTTTAAAAATAATAAAATAAATAAATCTAGTCAAAATAATAGGATTAAAGTTCTAATAGCGATGCACAATTTTTATGATAGCCCGCATGTTTTTGGAAATATGCTTTTCCCAGATTTTTATGAATGGCTGAAGCATATTATTAAACTAAGTAAAAAAACAAATTATGAGTGGTTTTTAAAATTACATCCAGAAAATACCAATAAAGATATTAAATACATTAATAATATATTAAAAGAAAATCAAAATATAAAAATGATTTCACACAAAACAAACCAGAATGAAATTATTGACTCAGGAATTAAATTTGTTTTAACATGCTTCGGATCAATTGGATATGAGTACGCTTATAGGGATGTTACGGTTATAAATGCATGTATTAACAATCCTCATGCTGACTATAAATTTACAATAAACCCAAAATCTATTAAAGAATTTAACAAAATTATTTTAAATATTAAAAAATATAAAATAAAACCAGATAAAAAAGAGATATTAGAATTTTTATACACAAGGAGATTTTATTCCTCAGTAAATTGGATGAATATTGAAAAAAAAACAATGACTAATATTTCTAATGGCTTTGGTTGGAAAAAAATGATTCATAGACCCGAAATGTACTCAACATGGATTAAAGATTTTAATAAATTCAAACATAAAATAATAATTAAAACATGTATAAAATTTGTTAATTCAAAAAGTTTTAAGTTAAACCCCATGCATTTACGAAATTAGCTCATATATGCACAAAACTATATTTATATACTCTAATTCAAAAAAAATTAGTCATAATCAAATTTTAAATCAAGAAAAAAAAATTAAAATTTTTTATGTTTCTAAAAAAATAAAAAGAAATTTTTTTAAAAATATATTAAAAAAAATTAAAAAAAACGATGACGTATTTTTTATATTTAAAAATGAACAAAATAATAATCTAGAAAATAAAATATATCTCTTATCCGAATTTTTAGAAATAATTAATAAATTGAAAATCAAAAATGCAATAAATATTATAAACGACATTAAGAATAAAAAAGGTGTAAATTATGAAAAACTTGAAAAAAAAATAATATCTGAAATAGTTTTTTCCTACAACAATATGTTTAGATTAAATATAAATTTTTATAACTTTCAGTTTAAAAAAAACACTCAATTAAATGAATTAATTAACAAATTAAAATATTAGAAGTTATTCAAAAATATAAAAAATGGAAAACAAAATTTTATTTGACTTAAAAAATAAACATGAACCTAATATAGATCATGGAGGTTTAAGATGTGTTGGACAATTTAAAGAAAATAAGAAAGATCAACCATTAATAACCATTATTACAACTGTAAAAAATGGTGAGGAATTTTTGGAAGAAGCAATATTGAGTTTAAGAAAACAAGTATATAAAAATTTTGAACATATTATAATTGATGCTAATTCTTCAGATGGAACTTTAAAAATTGTCAAAAAATATAATGACCAAATTGATTATTGGGTAAGTTTGAATGATAATGGAATTTGGGATGGTTTTAATTTAGGAATGAAATTAGCTAAAGGAAAATATTTGGGCTTTCTCAATTCAGATGATAAATTCACACCTGAAGCTTTAGCTATTCTTGTGAAATATATTAATAATTTTCCTGAGAAAGATTTTTTTTTTGGAGCTGTAAAAAAGCATTGGGGTGTTCTTTATGGATATAAACCTTGGAAAATTAATTGGAGCTGGGGTTTTTACAGCAGTCATTCAACTGGATTTTTCATAAAAACGTCATCTGCTCAGAAAGTAGGTTTATACAATTTAAAATATAAATATTCATCAGATTATGATTATTTTTACAGAATGATAGTAAAAGAAAAAATGGCTGGCGTAGGAACAAAAAAAGACGAATTATTTGGAATTTTTAGGAGAGGTGGCTTCTCAAGTAAGATAAGATTCTTAGATCACTTTTATGAAGAAATAAAAATCAGGATTGACAATAACCAGAACTTGTTAATGGTTTTATTTATTTTTGTTTTTAAATATTTAAAACATTTTAATAAAATTAGAAAACAATAATAATGAAAATATTAGTAACAGGAGTTTGTGGCTTTATTGGATTTAATCTTGCTAAAAAGTTTTTAGAACTCTATCCTAATTCTACTGTTTATGGTATAGATAATTTTGATAATTACTATTCAGTAAAACTTAAAAAAGTTAGATTAAAATTACTAAAAGAATTTAAAAATTTTAATTTTAAGAATGTTGATATTTTTGAAAAAAATAAAATAAAATTATATTTTAAAAATAAAAAATTTGATTATGTAATTCACTTAGCCGCACAAGCAGGCGTAAGATATTCTTTAGTGAATCCTAAAAAGTTTATTCAAGTAAATTTATTAGGATACTTAAATTTATTGAACGAATTGAAAAATAAGAAACCTAAAAAAATATTTTATGCGTCTTCAAGTTCTGTTTATGGTGATAATGTAAATTTTCCTCTCAAGGAGAAAGAAAAATTAAATCCAAAAAATATTTATGGAGTTAGCAAAAAACTCAATGAAGATATATCAAAATATTATTCAAAAAAATTTAATTTAAATATGATTGGAATGAGATTTTTTACTATTTATGGTGAATGGGGAAGACCAGACATGTTTTTTTTAAAACTATTTAAATCTGCGTTCACCAAAGAAATTTTTAATTTAAACAACAGAGGTAATCACCACAGAGATTTTACTTATATTGGGGATATTTTTTCAATGATAAATATTTTAATAGTCAAAAAGACCAAAAAAAATGATGTTTATAATTTTTGTTCCAATAATCCTATAGATATTACAAAAATTGTTAATAAAGTAAAAAAAAGATATCCAGTAAAAATAAATCTAAGAGCTTTACAAAAAGCAGATATTATTAAAACTCACGGGTCCAATATTAAAATAATTAAAAAAACTAAATACATTAATTTTATGAAAATAGATGAGGGTTTTGAGTCTACACTTAATTGGTATAAAAAAAATAAAATTTATAAATTTTAATAAAAATTTTAATGAAAAACAATTTAATTTCAAATTGTAGACTTTGTACAAGCAATACAATTTATAAATTTTCGAATACTGTTTTAGAAAAATATAAAATTAATTATTTTGAATGTCAAAAGTGTTTCAGCCTGCAAACTCAAAAACCTTTTTGGCTTGAAGAAGCCTATGAAGATTGGATAACTAAATATGATACTGGAGCATATGCTAGAACAGAAAAGACTTCTCTGGTATCCTTGTTTGTATGTAAATTATTTAAATTAAATAATGTTTTAGATATAGGTGGAGGAGACGGCTTGTTTTGCAGAATATTAAGAGATTATTACGTAAATTGTTTCACAAATGATAAATATTCAAAAAATTTGTATGCTAAAACTTTTTCAAATCCTGATTTTAAAAGCCCAGATTTATTAACCTGCTTTGAATCAGTTGAGCATTTTGAAAACCCTAAAGAAGAATTTGATAAAATGTTTAAAATTAACCCAAAAATGCTTTTAATAACTACGTCACTATATAAAAAACAGGATCAAAATTGGGATTACTTTGAATTTCAAACAGGACAACATATTTTTTTTTTAAGTAAAGAAGCATTTAGGATGCTTGGAAAAAAATATAATTATCAAGTATTTTTTTTAGAAAGTGGATTTATATTAATGACTTCTAATAATTTTAAATGTAGTAAAATTAAGTTATTTCTTTTAAAAAATACGTTAATAAGAGAAAAATTTTTTCAAATTTTAAGAACAATTAAAATTTTTCTTAAAGCTAAAGGATATGAAAAAGACTACAAAAAAACAAAAAAATAAATAATGAAATACAATTTAAATAAACCTTCCCAAAGTAACCTGGAAAAAAAATATGTTTTAGATGTTTTAAAATCTAATTGGTTATCTTCTAATGGGAAACATACAATTGAATTTGAAAAAAAATTTTCAAAATTTTTAGGACTAAAATTTGGTTTGGCCGTACAAAGTGGAACCTCTGCAATTCATGTTGCCTTAAAAGCTGCTGGTGTTAAAAAAAATGATCATGTAATTACACCAAATTACACTTGTATTTCAAATTTGTCATGTATATCACAGTGCAATGCTACTCCAGTTATAGTCGAGATAGAAAATGATACTTTGGGTTTGGATTATGAAAGTGTTAAAAAAGCTATTAAATTATACAGGCCTAAGGTTTTACAATTAGTACATGTTTATGGTTTCCCAGCAAGAGATACAAAAAAAATTATAAATATTTGTAAAAAAAATAATATAATTGTTATTGAAGATAGTAGTGAAGCTTTTGGGTCTTCAATCAATAATAAAAAAATAGGAACATTTGGTCAGATAAATGCTACCTCAATAAGGTCTGAAAAAATGATTGGAGTAGGAGAGGGAGGGATTCTAACTTTTGACTCAAAATATTTTTATGAGAGAGCAAAACTTATTGCCTCAAGGCATGCTCCATTTAGGAGAGGAAAAGATCCATACTGGAAGAAATATTTTTCTGATGGTGAAGGATATAATTATTTAATGCCTCATTTACTTGGCGCTGTGGCTAGAGGACAAATAGAGTCATTTAAAAGTAAAATGTTGGTAAAAAAAATCTTTGTTGGAAAAACTTATAAAAAAATTGCAAAAAATAAAGGTTTGATTATGACTCAAAATATTCCAACAGGTTTTAAACCTGTGTTTTGGCTTAATAGTA
>MDTB01011091.1_pt1 | contig 18609 bp, 16 predicted proteins | sample 811161 | NCBI WGS metagenome assembly MDTB01 (sample SAMN05326650, study PRJNA326480) | marine metagenome | isolation source: seawater | place: Mediterranean Sea | collected 2009
AAAGAACCCCTCCTCAAAAGAAGGGGCTTCTTTTTAGTGGGCCCTCAGGGACTTGAACCCCGGACCAACGGATTATGAGTCCGCTGCTCTAACCAACTGAGCTAAGAGCCCTGCATACATTTTCTTAATTTTTGAATAATATTTTAGATACTATTTGGTCAACATTTAAAAATTTATTATTTCTCTGTTCTCTTAAGTAAATAATTTAAAAACTATCTTAGTATTATTGTAAACAATTTATACTAATCACCTAAGTCTTTTTATTTAATAATTACACTTTTGATATTTATTTAAATAAATTTTTTCCAATTCCAATTTGGAATTGGAAAGATTGTAAAACAAATCTATCTACTTCAGATAATTTACCAGAGCCACTATTGTATTCAAAATTATGAAATGTTGGTCTTAATTCTAAATAATAAAAAGAATTAGATTTCACATATCTAAAACCTGTTATTAAATGATAGCCCAAATTAAAGCTTAAATTATCTAATGCAAAATTATTTTTACTTTGAACTAAATTTGCTGGTCCAGAATATTGAGATTGAATACTATTAAATAATAAACCTGCTCCAAATCCAATATAAGGTCGAAATCCAAATTCAGGTAAATTAAAATAAATATTTAGTCCACTATATAAAGAATGTAACATCAAAAAATGAGAAGGTAAGTCAACTTCCATTGTACTCGGTAATTCTACATATGAATTTGCTTCTTCATTAAAAATTTGTCCATTGAAATTATAATATACTTTTTGCTTAGTTGTGTGGTGAGCTAATAAAGCCATTTCAAAATCATATCCATATTTTTTAGATATCTTACCTGTTCGAAAACCTATTGTTGGATAGTCAAATGATGTATTTGTTTTTATTACTTCTGCTGTCCATAAATCTCCTTCTGCTTTAAATCTATTTATTGATGAAATATCTGGACCTATAAAAAAACTTTTAAAATATATATTTTTATTAATTTTTTTATTTTGTTTCACTTTTAGGAAATTTTTAATATAATCATTAGTAGTCAAATTAATGAAAGTCCCTGCAAATATAGGAGTAATAAGCCAAAGTGTATTTGCCTTAAATGGTTTATCACCCGCTAAAATTGAGTTTCCTCCTATACCAACACCATACATAAAACCGTAATGACCAAAAATTAAATTAGAAATAATATTATTTTGTAAATAAGTTTTATATGCTTTTTCTGCATTATAAACTTCTTTATTATTTATTTCAGTACTATCGTTTAATGCTTCGTAACAAAAACTTACAGAAAGTAATAGATAAATAAAAGTCACTGATTTCATGTTTATTCTCATAATTTTCCTATTTATTTTATAATTTTAAGAAATGATATATTATATTGGAATGATTGTAGTGTTGCTTCGTCTTCTTCTTTGAGATAAGCATCACTTCCTATAAAATTAATATATTTATTTGAAAAACGAACTTCTATAGATAAAAAAAGGTCTTTTTTTACTCTGTATTTAATTCCTATTGGTATTTCAAATCCCCAGCCAAAGTCAGTAGTATTTAATGATTTAAAATCTTTTATATTATATCCAAAATTAGCCATAACATTTTTAGCTGCATAATTACCTGGCCCTGGATATTCGGATGTCACATTATTTATTAAAAATAACAATCCAATACCTATATTAGGATTAATTGTTTTAGATATAGGTATATTAATAGAAAAAATACTTCCAATGCCAAATGAATTAAAATTTAGAAAATTATTGGGTAGGGGTACACTGTCTTGAGGTGCAAGATCATAATAATAGCCATCAGGGAATTCTTGATTTGGTTCAATATAAATTTGACCATAACTATCATAATACACAATTTGATTAGGAATAGATTGTCTAAAATATGATAGTTCTAAATCACCTTGAAATATATGTTTTTTTAAACCAAACTTTATTCCAACATGAGGGAAGTTACTTTTTGTTGAAACATCATATACAGATGCCGTCCAAAGAGGTTTAGTAGGATTTTCTGGACTTGAGAAAGCACTTTTAGCGTAAAATCGACTTAGTTTTCCAGTACCATAACCTATATATATTGAGTAATATTTTTCAATTTTATCTGTATCATATATTTGTTCTCCTGTAGACGGATTGAATACTTGAGTAAGAAGCGGTGTTATGAATATTAAAAATATTATTTTATTGAAATATGTCATATATTTTTTTTTAATTCTATGCTTCAAAAATCATACCACTTTTTTTTATATTCTTTCTCACAAAAAAAATAGAGAGAAATAAAAAAGATGCAATATTTATATTGCACTAAGAAAAAATATTTGATTATAATTTAAATTTATAATTTAAAGTATTATTTTTTTCTTAACTTTAAAAGTTTTAATAATCTTTATTAGAGAAGGTATATTTTGGAAAATTTAAAATCTTATTTTCACCTTGATTCTAAAGTTACATATTTAAACCATGGTTCTTTTGGTGCATGTCCTAAATTTATATTTAATGAATATATTGAACTTCAAAAAGAGCTTGAAGTAAATCCGGTAAAATATTTGGATTATGACATTCAAGATAAATTGAAAAATTCTAAAACTGCTTTAGCAAATTTTATAAATTGTGATAACGATGATGTTGTCTTCTTTCCAAATCCAACTACGGCTATGAATGAAGTATTCCGAAGTTTAAATTTAGAAAAAAATGATGAAATTTTATCAACTAATCATGAATATGGAGCATTAAATAAAGTATGGGAATTTATAACAATCAAAACTGGTTCAAAATATATTCAAACTGATATTTCTGTTCCTTTTAATTCTAGTGAAAATTTCATTCGTAAGATTGAATCTAGAATAAATGATAAAACTAAAGTTTTATTTGTAAGTCATATCACTAGCGCTACTGGACTTATTTTTCCAGTAAAAGAAGTTGTAAATTTAGCAAAAAAATATGGAGTTTTATCAATTATTGATGGTGCTCATGTTCCAGGTCACATTGATTTAGATATTTCAGAATTAAATCCAGATATATATACAGGTACATTTCATAAATGGATGTTATCTCCAAAGGGCGTCAGTTTTCTTTACGTAAAAAAAGAGTTACAAAGTCAAATTAAACCATTAATTATCAGTTGGGGATATAATAATGAATTTATTGAACAAACTAAATTTCAAGATGAACATTTATGGCAGGGGACAAATGATATTAGTAAATATTTAACAATTCCAAAGACTATTGAATTTAGGGAAAAATATCATTGGAAAGAAATTTCTTTAATCTGTAAAAAGCAAATTATTGAATTTGGATTAGTAATTAAAAATGAATTTAATTTCAGACCATTGTGCAATTTAGATTCAGAATTTCTTGGACAAATGCTTTCATTTGACTTGGATCTATTAATTTCAAAATTAAAAAAAATAAAAAATATTTTAAGAGAACATAATATAGTTATTCCAGTATTTGAATGGGAAAATAAATTAATAATGAGAATATCATTAAATGGATATAATTCTGAAAAGGATATCCAAAAACTTCTATTGACTTTAAAAAAAATTATTAAACTATAAATAGTTTATTTTTAAGTGGATAAAGAGTTTATGGAAAAATTAAATTATTTAATCTAATAAGGAAACTAATTAAATATTTTTTTCATTTATACTTATAATTACTCAAAAATTTCTTTATTTAAAACGCTACTTTTTTAGGTTATAAAATACAACTTCAATAATTTTATTTCTATGTTTGTAATGTAAAAATTAGTTTATAAAGTCATCATTAATAAAAACAGTATAAAAAACATGTAATTTTAAAAAATATTTTCACATATTTTTTTATTTCATTTTTAATCTTAAATAAAAATAGTTTATTATTTGATTAAATAATAACAAATATTTTGGAATATTTATGAAAAGAAAAATTTTAATTATTGAATTATTTTTACTTATTTTTATGTCATGTGGTGGAAATGATAAAACGCCATTACCTAATCAACCACCAAATACAGAATTATCTATCCGTGATAAGGTATTTATTTATGAGCTTGAAACACAGCTTGGTTATGCTTTAGAATTGGAAAATATTAGTCAAAAAACTACAGAAACTATTGAAGATTTTAATTATTACAGAATTGAATCTTTGGATTTGTCTAATTTTGAATTGATTGAAATTCCTGAATCAATCGGTAATCTAGATAGTTTAAAAATATTAAACTTAGAAAATAATTTATTAGAATCATTACCTGATTCTCTTTGTTCATCTCCTTTGGAGGAATTAACTTTGCAAAATAATAATATTTGTTTAACATCTTCCGTACCTGAATGTATACAAGGATTTTATGATGTTATGAATCAAAATTGCATTGCCTATCCTGATGAAAATGATACTGATTTCTTGACAGAATTAGTTCAAATGAACATGCTTAATGATTCTATTTCCGAGTTAATTTATAATGATCGCATAACTTGGGAAATAAAACTTGAGGGTGAAGGACTGGTACAAAGAATAGTTAAGTTAGATTTAGATAATTTAAGTTTAGACACAATTCCTATTTCTATTGGTGGTTTGGAGCATTTGCGTTGGGTTGAATTAGAGAATAATAACCTTACCGCAATTCCTGAGCAATTTGGAAGTTTAACTGAACTTTGGTATTTAGACTTATATAACAACCAAATATTAGATTTACCAATGAGCATTCAGTATTTATCAAATTTAAAAGAATTTTATATTTACAATAATGATATTACTGAATTAGACTTTAGTTTTTCTGGACTTATTAATTTAGAAAAATTTTGGATTAATGATAATGAAATTTCTTCAATTAATAAATCAATTTGTGAGGTTTTAGTAAATTTAGAATTTTATTATAATGGAAATAATCTTTGTGAAAATTTACCAACATGTCTAATTAATATTGATACGGATGACCAAGATTGTGATAATTAATGAGAATTAATACATTATTTAGGGCAAATTTAGCATTAAAATTATTTGGATTTGCAAAAATACCTTTAATTAGTTTCATTGGTCCAAAAATAATTCAGATTGATGACGAAAAATGTATTCTCAGAATAAAGCTGAAAAGAAGGACAAAAAATCATTTAAATTCTATGTATTTAGGTTCTCTAGCTGTAGGTGCAGATTTAGCCTGCGGAATGCTTGGACTTTATCATATTCAAGAAAGTAATAAAAATATCTCATTAGTTTTTAAAGATTTCAAATCTAAATTTTTAAAACGTCCTGATAGCGATGTAGACTTTATCTGTTCAGATGGAATTAAAGTTAGAGAAATGGTTAGAGATACTATTGAGACGGGATTAAGACAGAGTTTTCCTTGTAAAATTGAAGCTATTTGTAAGGATGAAAAAGTTTGTGAATTTACCTTAACTTTATCATTGAGATATTATACTAAACAACTTCCATAAAATAATTATCATAATCTATTATATTTTTGTTTAGTTCATATTTTTTAACAAATTTAATAAATTCATGTCTATCAATATTTTTAAATCCTGATATTATACTCTTCAACTTAATATAAAGTTCATCTTCTGAATTATATAAATAATTTCCATGTAATTTTTTTGGAATATGTTCTGGATAAGTTAGTCTATTCGGGAGTAATGGAATTACACCATGAACAATTGCTTCAACAGTACTAATCCCAAAAAAATCATGATTTGAAGTTATTGGTAGAATATCTGACGAACTTAATATTTTATGATAAGATTCTTTTTTTTCAATATATCCCCAATTTATGATTCTTTTTTCTAGTACCTGTTTTGCTTTGTTAAATATCTTTGGATAACTTTTAAAATTTTCACCTATTATATTTAAATTAAATTTAATTCCTTCTTCTTTAAGTCGAAATAAAATTTTAAAAAACTGAGAAGGATTCTTATCATATTCCCACCTATGATTCCATAAAATTATTGGTGAATTATTATTAAATTGTTTATGCCTAAAATCCATTTTTACGCCAACAGGAATAATAGTTGATTTTTGATGAATTTTGGAAATATGTTCTGAGAGTGGGTAGTCTGGAAATTTTGATAGAAATTTTTTTAATTCAGTCAAAAATCCTTTAAAATGAAAATTAGAATTAAAAATTACTCTATCTGCTGCTAATGCACTAGTAAAATTTATAAATCCATAATGATTATCTCTCTTTTCAATCAGGTCTGAATCTAATTTAGATTTAGGATACATAATTTGATTTTCGTGAAAATATAATATAATTGGAATATCTTTTAATTTCGGAGAAAGTAGAGATTTAAAAACTGAAACATCAATCATATCTGTTACCAAAATAAGGTCAGGATTAAAAAGTGAATTATTTAATTCTTCAGATAAAGTAATTGCTCCACCATGCATTCTCCATTTCCAATACAATCCAACCATTGAAAATATTTTAAATTGATGAGTACTATTATTTTTTAAATTTAAACCCCATTGTTTGTGGGATCCTGAAAAAAAAGAGTCAACTAGAGCTATTTTCATAAAAAAAAGAGATAAATATCACAAAATTTATGTTCAGTCATCACATAAAATTTATAATTATTACCGTAATATATAAGGTAAAAAAAAACAATAATAATGCTTAATATTTTATTACTTATATTATTTTCATTTACTGTAATAACAACTCTTGTGTGGCTTTTTAAAGCACTTGAAAATTGATACTCAATACCTCCTCTGAGTTTTGGTGTCAATAAAAGGGAAAGATTAATTTCTTTCCCTTTTTTAATATTTTGAATATATGATAAAATTAAAGTAATCTAACCTACTATGTCTAATAAGCAATTCTTATCTGAAATATTTATTTTTAATGATCTCGATGAAAAAGAGTTAGAATATGTCGAAACTGTTGTTTCCATCTTACACTTTCCTACTAAGTCGTATATACTCGTAGAAGAAGATGAAACAGACTCTGTTTTTATTATAAAAAAGGGAACTGTAGAGGTAACACTCACAAATGAAGCTGGTAAAGAACTAATTTTAGCCTTTTTAGAAGAAGGAGAAGTTTTTGGAGAATTAGCTGCATTTGATGGTCATCCTAGATCTGCAAATGTTCGTGCTCAGGATGATTGTGTCGTTTTATGTATTTCACGTGTTGATTTTATTGATTTAATTCGAAAAAACTCCAAAATTGCAATTGCATTGCTACAAGAATTATCAACGCGAATTAGACATTTGGATCAACAGATTATGTCTCTTTCACTTTTTGATTCAAGGCACCGTATAGCAAATAGTATTTACCAAATTGCAGAGCGAATAGGAAAAATTTCTGATGGAGAAGTAGTTATCGAACGTTCTCCAACTCAGCAAGAAATTGCCAATATGACTGGTAATTCAAGAGAAACAGTAACACGAATATTAAAATCATTTAAGGATCAAGGTTTTCTTTATACAAAAGGAAGAAAGATGGTAATTCCAGACTTTGAATCTTTTAAAAGATTAACTTTAGATAACAGTGCTTAATGAAAAATGCATTTTGTAATAAAATTAACTTCATTGAAAAATTATCAAAATTTTCTGATCATTGGTCTCCTAAGATAATTGCGGAAATGAATAATTATCAATTTAAACTAGTTAAAATAAAAGGTGATTTTATTTGGCACGACCATAAATATACAGATGAAACATTTATAGTTCTTGAAGGTGATATGGTACTAAAATTAAGAGATAAGGATATTAAATTAGTCAAAGGAGAAATGTATGTTGTACCAAAAGGAGTTGAACATAAACCTTATGCTGAAAATGAATGTAAAATTTTAATCATAGAACCAAGAGGAGTAGTAAATACAGGTGATGTTGGTGGAGATTATACTATTTATAAAGAAAATTGGATTTAATACAAAATTACTTTTCTCTTAATTTTTGAAAAAATTCATTTAAAATCCAGCTACAATCAATCTCCATAATTCCACCTTTTATACCGCTTCTATGACTTAAACGAGGATCATTACACAGGTTGTATAAAGATGAGCAACCTCCAAATTGTTTATCATATGCACCAAAAAAAACATTTCTAATTCTTGAATTGAATATTGCTCCTGAGCACATTATACAAGGTTCTAAAGTTGTAAAAAGGTCACAATCTTTTAATTTCCAACTTTTTAAATAGTTTGCGGCTGATGTAATAGCAATTATTTCTGCATGTGCAGTAGCATCCTGTAGTTGTTCAATTTGATTATATCCTTTTCCAATAATTTTTCCACTTTTTACTACTATTGCTCCAACAGGAATTTCATTTAGATCATAAGCCCTTCTTGCTAAAATCAATGCCTGTTTCATGAAACTTTCATTATCACTCATGAGGAAAATAAATGGATTGTATGACAAGCTATTATTCCAGCGGTTTCGGTTCTCAATCGTGAGCTTCCTAATAACACTTTAATAAATCCGAAGGATTCAGAATCTTGAATTTCTTTTTCTGAAAAGCCACCTTCAGGTCCAATAACTATTATGTAAATTTCTTTTTTGATTAATTCATTATTTAAATATTTAAATGTTGAATTTCCATTATGACAAATAAACTTTTGAGAATTATTAAATTTTAAATTAATAAATTCTTTAAAATTCACTAATGGATTTATTTTTGGTAGAAATAAATTTTGTGATTGTTTTAATGATGTAATTATTTTTTTTTCTAAACGTTGAAAATTTAACTTCTCTCTCTCAGAATTTTCGGAAATAATCGGAGTTATTTCTCCAATTCCTAGTTCAACAGTTTTTTCTAAAAACCATTCAAATCTATTCATATTCTTTGTAGGTGAAATTGCAATATGAATATTTTTACCTATTGGATTAGGATAATTATTAAATTTAATGATCTCAAGTTCTGTTGCTTTTGAATTAGCTTTAATTATCCTACATTTAGCAATATTTCCTTTTCCATCAATTACAGAAATAATATTATTCTCAGATAGCCTCAATACTTTTACACAATGTCTTGATTCTTTTAAATCTAATTGAAAAAGACCAATTTTTGGAAGTTTTGGATTAAAAAAGATCTCATTTTTTTTATATTTAGTTTTTAAATCAAAATTCATCATCGATTAAATTATTAATTCTGATGAATACAATAAAAAAAATCTTTAAAAAATATTATTTATAAATTTTGGAAAAATGCTGTTACATATTATAAATATCATTCAAGCAAAAATCTATTTATAATTAAATAGGAGAAAAAATTCATTTTTGTAACTATAAAAAATAGATTTCAAGTATGTAATTGTTAAAATTAAACAAAATAGGAGCTTTCAAGATGAAATTAAAACTGATATTAATTAGTATATTTTCATTATCTACTGTTTTCACACAATGTGAAGAAGCTGGTGGTAATTCTGCATGGCAAGGAGATGGCTGGTGTGATACTAGTAATAATAATGAAGCATGCGCTTGGGACTTAGGTGATTGTTGTCCAAATGATTGTGTAAATAATGTAAATAATGGTTGTCCAGATGCTGGTGGCTGTTATGCTGGTGATGGAGTTGTTGATTATTGCGGTGATTGTACAGTGTGTTCTGATCCAAATTCGCAAGACTATGAAGATTGTGGTGGCGCAGGCACTGGAGGTACTACAGGTGGGGGAACAACTGGCGGTGGTACTGGTGGTACTGAGCCTACTGGATCGCCTACAAATGTTAGTGCCACAGGTGATTTCGGATCTGTAACTGTTACATGGAGTGCACCTTCAGGAGGTGGTACAGGTGGTGGAAATCCTGAAGGAGTTGGAGAAGCTTGTACAGATGCAAATGGATATCCAGGTATTACTGATTGTGCATTAAATTGTGTAGATGAAGCTACAGCTACATCATGGATAGGAGATGGCTATTGTGATGGTATAGATCAGCAATATGGTATGAATTTAGATTGTGAATATTTTAGTTTTGATGGTGGTGATTGCGACACTGGTACAGGTGGAACTACCGGTGGAACTACTGGCGGTGGTAATGCTACTTGTGCAGGATATTGTGGTGGTGTTGGTTCCGATGGATCATGTTACTGTGATGACCTATGTGAGCAATATGGTGATTGTTGCGCTGATTATTATGATGAATGTGCCGGCGGTACTACAGGTGGTACTACAGGTGGTACTACAGGTGGTACTACAACAGGTGGCACTACAGGTGGTGGAAATGCTCCTGATGGTTGGACTTGTGATGATAGTTACTATTTAGATAGTTGGTGTGATTGTGGTTGTGGTGTTTATGATTTAGACTGCGATGATCCTAATGCTCAACTGTGGGAAAATTGTGATGAAGGATTTAGTTGTGAATTTGGTGAAACTGAATGTACTGAATTAGTTCCATGTGAAGATCAAGGTTTAGTCACATGTTGGGATGGTTCTTGTGCTAATACAACAGATGATTGTCCAGATCAACCATTTGCAGGTCAAGATTGTTGTGAACTAGTAGATTGTGAAGCTGATCCTACATTTGTTGGACTAATTCTAGATTGTTCTTTAGAATATTGTTTTGCTAGTACAGAATTAGGTGATGGAGCATGTACTGATTATACTTCAGCAGGTTACCCTGGAGTTGGTTTTAATTGCGAAGAACTATCTTTTGATAGTGGTGATTGCACAGGTGGAGTACAATTTAGTAATACAACTCCTTCTACGATATTATCAGAAGAAGGAAACTATTTCAAATCAGTAAATTTAGAATTAACAAAAGAACAGTTTGATGTGTCATTAAGAAGTGAAAGAGTTCGTAAACAATTTTATTCTACTGATAATATTAAAAGACCATATTATATTGGTAGCCTTAATAATTTTAATCGTGACTTGCTAGGTTATAATGTATATAGAGATGGTGAATTAGTTGCTAGTAATATTGCTGTAAATAATACCACATATTCTGATTATAGTGTAATTGATAATACTGACTACTGTTATCAGGTATCTGCAGTATATACTGAGGGCGAATCTGATTTATCAAATAGTTCTTGTGCTTCATCATTAGGTGAACCCGATGCTACGCTAAACTTTAGTGGCAGTGCTGCTTCAGGTACTTTAGATGTTCAAATGTCATCATCTGTCGATGTAGCAGGATTTCAATTTGAATTAACTGGTGGAACAGTCACAAGTGCTTCTGGTGGTATGGCTGCAGACGCAGGCTTCCAGATTAGTTCAAGCGAGGACGGAATTGTGCTAGGATTTTCTTTCGATGGTTCTACAATTCCAGCGGGTGACGGTAACTTAGTTTCTGTTACTTTTGAATATGATGGTGTTGTTGATATATGTATGGAAACGGTTGTTCTTTCTAACTCTGATGGTAACCCCATTACAGTTAGTGTTGGTGGTTGTGAAAGTACAGAGATTACTGTAATCTTAGGAGATGTAAATGGAGACCTAAGTATTAATGTGCTTGATATCCTCGTAATAGTAAATTCAATTGTAGGTAGTGAAACATTGTCTCCTCCAGAATTTGAAGCTGCAGATATGAACTTTGATGGTTCAGCAAATGTTGTGGATATTATTGCGATTGTCAATATCATATTAGGAGATGGTTCTGCTATGAATGAAACAATTAATGATGGTATTGTCACTATTGGATCTAATAATATAAAAATTAAGTCTGATGGTTCAATTGCAGGATTTGAATTAGATGTTGAAGGAGACTACTCCTTAGATAATTCACAATTACCAAGTGGCTGGAATTTTTATAGTAGTAATAATAAAGTTTTAGCATTTACTACTGATGGTAAGAACTTATCAAATGAGATTATAATTCCATTTGAAGGGTCAATTAAAATTAACTCTGGATTAATTACTGATTTAAATAGCTCAGTTGTATATACTGAAACAAATATAATTCCTAATTCATATTTAGTTTCAGCTGCTTATCCTAATCCATTTAACCCTGTTACTCAATTTGAATATGCATTGCCAGAAGATGTAAACGTAAGTATTTTAGTCTATGATGCATCAGGTTCAAAAGTTACAGAAATTCAAAATGGGTTTCAAAATGCTGGTTCATATTCAGTATCTTGGGATGCAAGTACTCAACCAAGTGGTATATACTTTGTTAGATTTATTGCTGGTGATTTTGCAAAATCTGAAAAAGTTATGTTATTAAAATAATTAATTCTAATTATTTAAACAAAAAAGCCTCGGATATCTGAGGCTTTTTTGTTTAAATCCAAATTATAAATATTTTCAAGTTTAAATAGGCTAATTACTATTTAAATCAATTTAAAAAAAAAATTTTTCTAATAATGTGAAAATGCTGTAATATTAAAGCAATATAGATTAAGAAATTTAATATTTATCAATTAAATATGTCTTAATTTGAAAATTAATTGTCTTTTTAACGGAAAGACTAACTCTAGACAAAAACGAACATATAAGGTATTTACAAAATGGCTAAATCAAACGATTTGTATTCTTCAATGGCAGAGCTTTGGGAAAGTTTTCAAACAAACCATGCTAAATTTTCAGAATCAGGAAATAAAGCTGCTGGTACACGTGCAAGAAAAAGTATTGGTGAATTAAAAAAATTAGTAACTGATTACAGAAAAGCTTCTGTTGAAGAAAGTAAGTAATTAGATAATTATGCTAATTTGAATTTTTAAAGCCCTTCTATGAAGGGCTTTTTTATTTTTAATAAAAAAATATATGTAATGAATAAAACTAATTTTATCTTTTTTTATTTTTTATTTTCACTCTTATATGCAGATTTTAATTTTAACACAAAAATTACGCAGACTTCAAATATTCAACAATTATTTCCAGATTTAGTTGTTGATGAATATGGTAATATTCATGCTGTTTGGGTTGAACAAATTGGAAATTCAAAAAATATTTTTTACAGTAATTCTATTGATAATGGGCTTACATTTAATGAAAAAATACGAGTTAATACTGTAGATGGAAGTGTTGTTGCATTTGGTGGAGCTGGACCAAGAATAGGATATTATAATAATAAAATTTATATAATTTGGTCTGACTCTAGAAATGGTTATAATAATACATCAATTTATTTAAATTTTTCTATTGATAATGGGCTAAGTTGGATGAATGATTTTGAAGTTAGTGACCAATTTTATTTCCAACTATATGGAGATATGGATATAGATGCTTTTGGTGTAATGCATTTAATTTATTATAATTATCTATCTAATTTAAATTTTTCAGATATGAGATATGCAAAGTTTTATTTAGATGAGATGATTCTTGAAGAGAGTATTCAAGTTGGTGTGACTAATGATTCAGCGGAGCCTTGTGATTGCTGTACACCTGATATTGATGTGACACCTGAAGGCGATGTTTATGTAGCATATCGTAATAATTCCAATAATATAAGAGATCATTATATAACAAGTAAAATGGCAAGTCAAGATGAATTTATAACTGCAATACCAATTGCTCAACTAAATGATAATATTAATTTTTGTCCATCTTCAAGTCCTTCAATTTTTATAAAGCAAGATAAAATTGGCGCTTCTGGAATGTACTACAATGGGCAGGGTATTTTTTTAACTCTAGGAGAATCTGAAAATTTAAATTTTCAAAATCTGATTTATCTTGAACCGAATACATCAATAAATAATTATCCAAAGATTGTTTTATGTAATGAATTTTTACATGTCATTTGGATAGATGCAACAAATAATGAAGTTTTGTATTCTAAATTAGATTTAAGTACAAACTTATTAGAAGACTCACAAAATTTAATTATTACTGATGAAAATATCACGCAAGTTTCGGAACCTAAAATTGTTATGTATGATGATAATCTTTATGTTATTTGGACAGATAATAGAAATGGTATTAATAATGTTTATTACAGTTCAAATAAACCTTTAGATATTTTACTAGGTGATATCAATCGAGATGAACTTGTAAATATTGTAGATATATTGATGGTTATTAATCATATAATTGGTGTACAATACTTTTCTTCACAACAGTTTTTAGCAGCAGATATAAATAATAATAATGTTGTAAATATTTTAGATATAATTCAAATTATTAATATTATTTTAGGAAATTAATTAATTCCCTAAAATAATATTAATAATTTTGATAATGTCAAATACATTAATTGTCTCATCATTATTTAAATCTGCTAAGAATAACCCATAACCTGTAATTGGATATGTATTTAAAACATGATAGATTATTTCAAAGATATCTTGAATGTTGATTAAATGGTCCATGTTTATGTCTCCAAGTTCAAATCCTGGCCCGCCCAAAGCAAAAAAATCAAAATATCCAGCAATAGGTAATCGATCTATTCTGCCATTATAATTTCCAGCTTCAATATAGTAATGAATAAAAGTATCTCCTGGTTGGTTTGGGATAATAGCTAGATAGTTTTCGTCTTCTATTTCAGTTAATGGGCTTATTTGAAAGTTTTCCATGAATTGATTCTTCCAATAAACATTTAGTGTAGATGGATTTAATCCTGATTCGCTTAAATCATCAAAATAGACTATTACTTCGTATTCATCTAATAGGATAAGATCATCATTAATTGAATTATGAAAAATCCTAATTGCATTAAAATCAGGTATATTCATAACTCTGCAATTTAATGCATCAGTACTAAGAAAATTATTATAATAATATCCTTCAACCTCATATCCTGGAAGAGCCTCTTGGAAGGAGTTAATTGCATCGTTATCATAAGAACTATTGTTAATAGGTACATAAACTTTACTATTCATAATATATGAATTTGCATATGGTTCACCATTAGGACAGTATACTCTATATACTTCATATGGTTCGCCATAGCTATTTAATTGATTTTCAAAAAAGTTAACAACATTTTCAATTGTTATATAAAAAGAGCTATATGATGGAACTTGGCTAATCATGATTTTTTCATGAGATAAAAATTTCGCCCAACAGTCAACATGTTCATGGTAATTTCCCCAAGGATCTTCTATTGTATGATAAGTTTCTACGCCATAATAATCATTCATCATTTGGTCAACATTAAGAGTAGGATTCGCATCATATGGTAGATTTGAGGAGGCTGCTTGATTAATTCCATTAAACATTAAGTTTCCACCATTATGTACAATATCAGAGTCAAAATAATTATAATTCCAATGATAAGCAAGTTGGTATGGAATCGCGTTGTCATTGATTCTATCTGGCCTATCATATTGAAAATCAACAATACCAATTTCATGGTTCCCATCTACAATAAAATATGGTCCATAATTTTTTGTCCAATAAGTATCATGAACATAATTAAGATAGACAATATTATCCATATTTATATTATTATTTTGTAATTCGGTTTGGCATGCAATTTGTAAATTTGATGGAACTAAAATAAATAGTTTAGCTTCTTCAGAAAAATCTTTAATCACTTCCAATGGTAAGCCAAATGAATAGGACATATCAGAGCCATAGCTAATGAATGCTCCTTCAGAAATATCAAATTCCGCAAAAGCTGTTATAGGCCCAATGGGAGGTTCAGTTTGTGAGAATAATTTTCCCATTAATAATGAAGTAAATATTAAAGTTTTCATAATACTCTATTAAATATTAAGTTAAATTTAAACAAATCAAGTTTTACAAGTAAGAAATTCTTACACGTATTTTCAGTTTAGTTATTTCTATGCAATTGCATACCAGCGGTAAGCATGTAAATATTGATTTATAGTTACTATAAATTTATTACCTAAATAATGATTGATTTTATTATGAATTGTAGAATTATTATTGTTTGATAATTTGAATAGTAAAACAATTTCACCATTTCTTAAAACAAGTTTTTCAAAAATGTATTTACCAATACCAAATTGAGTCTTAATTAATCATGTTGGAAGTGATTTACATACTTCATTGAAAAATTCAGCATTATTAAGTTCTACTGTTATCGTTTTATTTTTATCTAATTTATTTTGATTCTTTATTTGATTATGCATCATTTTTATCCTTAATCTTATTTGAAATTTCGGTAGGTTTCGATTATGAATAAGTGATTAATCACACTAATTTAGATTAAACTTAATAATCATGAGAAAAAGTATATTTTATTAAATTTTTAATTATTTTAACAAAATAAGACTCTGAAAGATCAGAGTCTTATTTAAAAGAGAAGATATTTAGTTTATTTTTATTTTTTTTGCTTCAGATATTTTTACTTCTATTATAGGCAATGTAATTTGTAAAATTCCATCCTCCATGTTTGCGTTTATTTTAGTTTTATTTACATTTTTGTTTAATTTAAATGATTTTTCAAATGAACCATAATTTATTTGAGAGTAAATATTTTCATTTATATTTTTAGTATCATTAAATTTACGCTCACCTGAAATTTTCAAAATATTTTCAACTAATTCAATAGTTATATCTTTTTTGCTTAATCCAGCTAATTCAGCAATGATGATATAGTTATCTTTTTGTTTTATAATTTCAAAGTTTGGATTCCAGCTATTATTGATATTAGTTTGATCATTATAAAAATCATCTGTTATTATATTAAACCATTCATTGATATCCTTAAATATAGAAGGTTTATTATCCCATTTTATTAAAGTCATTATTTTTTCCTTTTAGTTTTTAAAAATTAAACTCAAAATAATTTTTACAACTCTTATGCCAAAAAAAGATTGTAGAAAAAATAAGTCAAAATTTACCATGTGAGCGACAAATAGGCATTCTAGGCTGACATTATTACAGTCTAAAGTTCTAACTGCTTTTGATTTTAAAAATTAAATTAATAAGAAAATTATATTTACAGATTGCAGTAATTTTACAGGAATGAATATCTCCAAAATTTATAGGTAAAAGATGAATAAATCATTTTTCAATATTGATCAAAAAACAGTTAATATTTTAAAAGGACTTATTATGGACATGGTTAGGAATGCTAATTCTGGACATACAGGAGGTCCATTTTCTTCGCTTAACTATGTTTATGTTCTTTATAAAGATTTTTTAAAATTTGATCCAAAAAATCCAGAATGGATAGATCGTGACCGTTTTATTATGTCATGTGGACATGAGTCTGCTTTAATCTATTCCATATTAACTTTGATTGGATGGTTAGAAGTAGATGATCTAAAAAAATTCAGGCAATTACATTCAAAAACTCCAGGTCATCCTGAAAGAGGCTTAACTCCTGGTATCGATTCTACCACAGGGCCTTTGGGTCAAGGCGTGGGTAATGCTGTAGGAATGGCGATTGCTGAAGCAGTCTTAAGAGAAACATATGGACAAAAACATATAAATCATTTTACTTACTTTTTGCATAGTGATGGAGATATTCAGGAGCCAGTAGCTATTGGTTCTATTGCGATGGCAGGGCATTGGGGATTAAATAAATTGATTGGCTACTATGATGCTAATGATATTCAAATATCAGGTGATGTTTCTCGGTCTGATAGCGCAGATTATGTAGCTTTGTATAAGTCGAATGGTTGGCATGTTCAAGAAGTTGATGGAAATGATAGAGAAGCTATAAGTGATGCTATAAGAATTGCGCAGATGGAAATTGAAAAGCCATCAATTATTATTGGATATGGTGTAATTGCTGTCGGTTGCTCATCAATGGAAGGAATGGCTGATACTCATGGTGCGCCACTTCCACCTGAAGAAATTTATGCTACAAAACAAAAATTAAATTTAAATCCTGATAAGTACTTTGACTTGCCTAATGAAGTAATAGATGAATTTAGAAAAGGGTTTGGTTTTGCCTCAAGAGAGGTAGAAAGCTGGCATTCTGCATTGAAGAAATCATTGAATAATAAAGAATTTTCAAAAAAATGGAATACTTCATTTAATCATAATTTACCAGAATTTAATATACCTAATTTTGAGTCAGGTAAAGTTATTGCTACGAGAAAAGTTTGGGGAAGTATGATTGAGGCGATTGCAGCTGTCCATCCAACCTTCACAGGAGGTTCTGCTGACTTAGAGCCGTCAAATGTTACTGATGGATTTGCAAAAATGGTTGGTGATTTCAATAAACATTCTCAAAAAAATAGAAATTTTGCTTTTGGTGTTAGAGAATTTCCAATGGGTGCAGTATTAAATGGGATTATGCAGCATGGTGGATTAAAGTCTTTTGGAGCAACTTTTTTTGTGTTTTCTGATTATGAACGTCCCGCGATAAGAATGAGAGCCCTACAAAATTTACCTGTTGTTTCAGAATTTACTCACGATTCATTTTGGGTTGGTGAAGATGGACCAACTCATCAACCGATTGAGCATATTATGGCATTTCGCTGCATGCCAAATATTAATGTTTTACGGCCTGCGGATGCAAATGAGGCAGCAATTTTAATTAAATATGCATTTGATCAGGATAAAACTCCATCAATGTTATTATTAACTAGACAGGGATTACCTGTTTTAGATCGTAATACATTTCCTGCTGCAGAAACCGTATTAAAAGGCGGTTATGTGATTGATGACGCAGAAAAACCTGATATTATTATTATAGCAACAGGCTCAGAAGTTAATACAGCAATTGAAGCTAAGAAACTGATTACAGATAAAAAGGTTAAAGTTGTTAATTTAGCCTGCTGGGAGCTTTTTGAAAAGCAACCTGAAGAATATAAAAAATCAGTCTTAGGCGATGATAAAGTATTTAAGGTTTCCTTAGAAGCAGGAGTGACATTCGGTTGGGAAAAGTATACAGGAAGGAATGGGTTGAATATTG
>MDTB01146047.1_pt1 | contig 18609 bp, 20 predicted proteins | sample 811161 | NCBI WGS metagenome assembly MDTB01 (sample SAMN05326650, study PRJNA326480) | marine metagenome | isolation source: seawater | place: Mediterranean Sea | collected 2009
ATAAATTAAAATGACCAATGATAATAACATCATGGTTATTCTTTCATCTCCTTCAGGAGTAGGAAAAACCACTATTACAAAAAAAATACAACAAAAATATAATTCCTTCAAAATTTCAGTATCCCACACAACTAGAAAACCAAGGTCAAATGAAGTAGACGGAGTAGATTATTTCTTTGTTTCACATAAAGAATTTGAAAAACTAATAAAAGAAAATAAATTTTACGAATATGCAAAAATATTTGACAATTATTATGGAACATTAAAAAAAAATGTAGATGATACAATAAAATCTAATGACATTTTATTTGATATAGATTGGCAAGGAACAAAACAATTATCAAAATTCAAAAATTTGAATTTAATAAAATTATTCTTAATTACAGAAAACAAATTAGAGCTAAAAAAAAGGCTAATTAAAAGAAATTTAGACAGTAAAAACGAAGTTGAAAAAAGATTTAGATCATTCGAAAAAGACGTAAAACATTGGAATGATTATGATTATATTATTGTAAATAAAAATTTAGATATTTGCTTTAAGCAGATTGAAAAAATAATATTCAATAATAAAAATCAAGAATATAATTTTTCTTCATAAAGTTCTGTGATTCTATAATATAATTCTGGACTTATATTTTCTGGACGATAATTAAAATTTAAATCTTTAATTTTCTTTAAATCCTCATTAATTAAAATTTTTTGAATATTTTTTTTAATCATTTTTCTTTTATTTGAAAAAAGGATTCGGGTGATATGTTCTAAATTATCTATTCTTTTAATTTTATTAGATACTAATTTTTTTGGCTGAAAATGAATTATCATAGAATTAACTTTTGGTTTTGGAAAAAAACAATTTGCTGATACTAAAAATTTTTTTAAAATATTAAGCCTATAATTTGTCAATATTGATATTCTTCCGTATGATTTTGAGGGAAATTTACTTATAATTTTTTCTCCTAATTCTTTTTGAAACATAAAAATTATGTTTTTAAAAAGTGGTGGCCATTTTTTGACTTTTAAAATTTTAATAAGAATTTGAGAAGAAATATTATATGGAAGGTTTCCAAAAATATTATAATTTTCTATATTTATTGTATTAAAATTCAACTTAAGTACATCACTATTTATAATTTTGATATTCTTATTTTTAGAAAATTTTTTTCGTAGCCCTGCTGCTAAAATGTTATCCTTCTCTATCACGGTCAAAGATTTTGGCTTTCTTAATAGAATTTCATAAGTTAGTGCCCCCGTACCAGGCCCAATTTCGATGATATTTCTATTTTTGATTTCTGCTAATGAAAGAATCTTTTTAATTATGTTATTATCTTTTAAAAAATTTTGACCTAAGGATTTTTTAGCATATCTCATTTTTAAAATTTATTTAAGAAATAAATACATTCTAATAAACTTTTTGCATTTGCTTTTTTTTTGTATATCATTTTTTTTGCTGTCCCATGATCAGGTGAAAGTCTTAAGTATTTTAATCCTAAAGTAATATTTATTGCATCAAATTTATATAAAGTTTTAAGCGGTGTTAGAACTTGATCATGGTACATTCCTACTATTATATCAAATTTTTTATATTCATTTATAAAAACAGTATCAGAAACCAATGGTCCACGTATATTTACCTTTGCTCTAACAAGTCTCTTTATTGCAGGAATGATAATTTTCTTTTCTTCAGAGTCACTTCTTAATTCTGCGTTATGTGGATTTAATCCTAGAATTCCAATTTTAGGTTTTTTATAAAGATAATTTTTAAACCAATTTTCAGCAGTTTTAACTTTATTTACTATCTTGTTTATACTTAATTTTCTCACAATTTGTCTAATATCAACGTGTGTTGTGATCGGAATTACTGAAAAATTTTTGCTTTTAATTAACATTACTTCTTTATTATTTTTAACTTTACATTTAGATGCTAAAAATTCAGTTACGCCAATTTTCTTTTTACCTAAAAGCGATTTATCTATTGCACAATTAATAATTCCTGAAATTTCTTTTTTTTTTGCTAATTGGTGTGCATAATTTAAACATTTAACTACAAATTTTGATCTTTCAGTTTTTGAAATATTAAAGGGATCTTTAAAATATATATCTATATTTATAATTTTGAGATGATTGGTTGATAAATTTTCATTAATATTTTTTACCTTAGTCAACTTAATGGGATATTTTAATTTCTTAAATTGTGCATAGATCATATTATAGTTAGAAATTAAATAAATTTTCTTTTTTGTTATATTATTAATTTTTCTCCATGATTTGAAAATCAATTCTGAATTTATACTATTTGGATCACCACTTACTAATAAAATTTTTTTTTTCATTTATATTCTATTAAACTATTATTTTTTAACTTTAATAAATGGCTTCTAGAATAAAGATTAAACTGCTCATTTGATTTTTTGTTAATTAGTTCTTTTTTTAATTGTTCTTCATTGACATTTTTTTTATCAGAAATTCTTTTATCAGCAAGTTTGAAAAAAATAAGACTATTTTGTGTTTGTATTGGTTTAGTAACATCGCCAATATTTATTTTACTTAATATATTATATATTTGTGGTGTAAGAGATTTTGAGTTAACCCATCCTATATCACCATTAGTGGTACTTGAAGTCTGATTAAATTTTGATGCCGCTTTTTCAAAACCGTTATTTTTTATTTCTTGATCTATTTTTAATATTTTTTCTTCGATTTCAGATTTACTCTCAAAAAAAACTTCAATTTTTGAGATCCTGTATTCTTCGATAGTGCTAGCATTTTTAATATACCTGGAAACCTCGTTTTCTAAAGTAGTTTTGTCTATATCAATTTTTTTCTTATAGAGATCGAAAATCAATTTTTGCCAAGCAAAATCAACCTTCATATCATTTATATATAATTCGTAATCTAAATTATTTTCTATAATTTTATTTTTTAACGAGTTATTTTTTGAAATTGAATTAATATAATTACTTATCTCACTTTCTTTTAATTTAATATTATATTTCATTACTTCTTTTTTCTTTAGTTTATTATCAATCAATATGTTTAAAGCATCTTTTTTATATTTATCAATATTTTGCTGATTTATTTCTTGATTGGAGAGGACTAATATAGTTAAAATTTTATTTTTTAATTCAAAATTCGTTATTATTTCATTATTAACTTTAATTATTATTTTACTATTAATATTAGCTAATAATTTTTCCGAAAAAAAAAAAATTAATATAATCTTAAATATGATGTTAATTTTTTTCATTAGTTGCCAAAAGTTGGTGAGTTAATATTTCCAAAAGGAATAAGAGTAATTTTAAACATTAAAGAATTTTCAGGTTCTAGTTCAGAGTCATTATAAAATTCTCTTCTATAAACTAGACCAGCTTTCAAACAATCATTAAAATACTCATAGCTAAGATTATAAAATTCTGAAGAATTTGTTTTTAAGTTCCTTTTTGTCTCAAAAGATAACGATCTATTTGAATTATTGTTATAGTTTATTTTTGTTTTAAAATAATCTTGATTGCCAATATGTTTTTTTTCACTTAAATATCCAAAATCAATATTCAAAGAGTTGAAGTTGTATGTGGCTGTTAGCTCATTATAATTTATATCTTCATAATTTTGATCTATTGAAAAATCATATTTTAATCCTAGATTTTTATTAATTTTAATACTTGAAGTTCCAACTAAATCAGAAAGTTTTTCATTCAAACTCGATTTATCAGACATTTTTTTATTTTCTTTGTTATTAATTACTTGTGCGATTGAAAAATCAAATTTTTTGTTATTATTTTTTCTTATTTCATAATCAACCCCTAAAGTTCCACTTACACCTGTTTCATAATTTTTATTATTATCAATTCTATTCATATTGAAAGCTGTTAACGGTGTTAGCCTTGCGCTACTGGACTCTTTTCTCATGCTACCTGGAGACAATCTCAATAACAACTTAGGCTTTAGATAATGCTCAGTTAATTGATTAATTTTTTCTAAATTAATTTCGGATAAAATACCTAAAGCACCAAACAGTTCGCTTGTTGTTTCATCTTTATATGTAGAAACATTTTTTGTCTCATAATTAATATTTTTTAGGTTTCCAAGAAATTTTGTGTTTATGGTTTGAAAGTAATTATAATCATTACTTTCCCAATCTAAATCATTTATAAAAAAATTTTCAAGTTTATTAGTATCATAATTACGTACTTTAAAATTTGATTGTAACTCTAAACTACCAAATTTTTCACTATTGAATAAATTTTTGTCAAAGACTATCTCAGGGAATACAAACTCGTACTTGTCTTCATAATTACTTTTGGTTGTTTCATAGATGTTAGCATCTAAGCCAAAAAAAATATCTTCTTTTTGATGTGTAAAATTTATTGAATTTTCCAAAATTTCATTATTATAATCTACTAGATTAGACTCAATCTTATATAATTTAAGATACTTATCGTTAGATGTATCTTGTATTGAAATATCTAAGCTATTTTCAGAATCATCTTTACCTTTAAAATTTTTAGAAAATTTTGTAAAAAAATGAGATTTTTCACCTTTCTTTTTTGTTGAACTAGTTTTTTTGTAACCTTCAGTGTAACCAAAGTCTGCCATTAAAAATGAGTCTTTAAATGCCTGATGGTATTCACCTATGAAAAGGGGATTTTCTGAAACAAAAAGTCTATTCGTAAGTGTAAAATTTTTATCTTCAGCAATATCAAAAAAATATGGAACTGAGATACTTTCTCCTAAATTCTTAGTGTCAGAAATTGTGGGAGGCAAAAAACCACTTCTTCTTTTTACAGAGGGATCAGGGTGAGAAAGTCTAGGTATATAAAGAATTGGAATGTCGTATACTTTTATTACTGCATTATTATAATAAATTGTTTTTTTTTTATTATCATGCAACATTTTTGAAGACTGAATTGACCAAGGTGGACACTTATCCTTCTCCCTGTAGTCACATAAAGTGAAGACGCTTTTTATAAAAGTACTTCTCTCTTTGTTTGAAATAAAGTTATTTGAAAAAACACGAGGCTTATTTTTATTTGATATTTTAAAATTTTTATCATTTAAATATGCTTTAATATCAGTACCAAGAAACTCATTTTTTTTTGTATCTATATATATTTGTGAAAATTCTAGATTATTATTCTTGTTATCAATTATTTTTACTTTCCCAATCGATTTAAAAATATTTTTTTCAACTTGATATTCAAAATTTTCAATAAAAATTTCATTACCATCTAAATCAGTTATAATTGAATTTTTTTGGGAGGATATATATTTATTGTTGCCGTCTATTTTTATATCCTCACCTTCTAGAATATATTTATATGAAGTTGTAATTTGTGTTTTTCCTTTTGTTAACAAAATTTTGGTATTATCATAATATTCTCCAATTTCAGTCTTAATTAAATTACCTTTATCATCTGTAGCTGAAATATTTCCTTTAATTAATATATTTCCTGTTTTTTTATTATATTTTGCATAATCACTCTTAATTATATTATTTTTAGATTTTATTACGACATCATCTTTAAATGTTGAAGTCATTCCATCTTTATCTAAAGAAATAGTGTTTGCCTGAATGTTTAAATTATCAGCAAATATATTTGTTGTATAAAAATACAAAAAAAAGATAATTAAAATTTTATTTTTCATTTATTTGCAAAACTCCTATAAAAGTAAACAAACTTAACGCCAAAACCGGAGACCAGACTGATAAAACTAAGGGTATTCTATCAGTTTTTCCAAGCGCCAATGATAGATCTCTAACATAGTAAATTAATACACATGAAATTAATCCAATAATTATGAATTTAAAGTTTTCTGACCTTTTATTTGTATACATAGTTAGTATGACTGCCAAAGAGGTCATTAAAAATAAAAAGAATGGTAAAGATAACATAGAATGAAAATTTTGGTCTAAAAATTGTTCGCTATAGCCAATATTTTTTAATTTTTGATAATCAAGTAATAAGTCTAAAAAAGATATAGTGTCAGCATTGCTAAATAAACTTGTTATCTTATCAAAATCATAAATTGATTTTAATTCAAGGTCATTTTTTTGATTTTCTTTTTCAAAAACGTCATTATCTGCTAGCTTAAAAATTATTGAGTCTTTAAGAATCCAAGTTTTTGATTGAATGTCTATTGTTTTAGAGAAAATTTTTTTTCTCAACTTGTAATTCTCACTTAACTCAAAAATAGTTACATCTTTAAGTTTAGTTCCTTCTATAAAATCTGAAGAAATGATACGGCTTCCTCTTGGTAATGGTTCTTTAATCCATACACCATTTTTGTTAAAAGCCACTAAATGCTCAATCTCTTTAGCATGTTGAGATTTAGCTATTTCATAATATTTTACCATTGATGAGGTTATTGGACTAACCGCCATTAAAACAAAACAACCTAGGATAAAAGAAGTTGAAGCTAAAATAAGAAATACTTTTAAATTTGAATACCCATATAATTTAAGAATTAATAAGTCATTATTATTTCTCATTTTTACGATGAACCACATGCTTGAAAAAAAAATGATAAACGGAAGAAGCTTAACAATCAAACTAGGTACAAATAATGTTGTTAAAACGAGTGGTTTAAAAATTGTTACATTTATATTTTTAAAGAATTCAATCTCTTCAAATAAATTTAAAATAACCCCAAAAGAAAAAATAACTAACACAACAATAAAAAAAGACTTAAAAAAATTAGTTAAAATATATTTTAAAACAACATTATTCATTTTTAAATTTATATATTAGATATGGGTAGATTGAAGTTACTAAAATAAATGGAAAAAAAATATATATATACTTTAATAAATTATTCAAGCCTGTATACCTTATAACTAACTCTGTCATTACAAGAATAAAAAAACTGAATGAGAATATTATAATCCTTTTTAAAAATCTTTTTTGGCTTTTAAGTAATAAAAAAGAACACATTAATGCAATAACAGGTATATAGGTCGGTAATGATATTCTTCTAATTAAAATTGGTATAATTTCATTTTTAGCATTTTTATCTCTGCAAATCTTCAACTTATTACTTTCACTCAAAAAACAATTTATAAGTTTTAAAGAAGAGGTTTCTTGCAACTTTGGCTGTTTTATAGTTGATGTTATAAAATTTTCTAAGTCGATTTTAAGTTTTTTAAATTCAATGATTTCATTTTCTTCATTATTTTTTTTAGATGAAATAATTTGTCCATTAATTAAAAAAATTTCTCTATCTTTTACCACTCCTTCATTGGCAACTATAGTGACGTTATCAATTTTCTCTTTTGAGGAAGCAAGATTTTTAAGATTATTACCTTTATCATTTAAAAAAATATTTTTTACTTCATCATTTCTTTTTTCTTCAACGATATATGTAAAACCTTTAAACGCATCACTAAACTGCTTAGATCTTATGGTAGGCAAAAAAGAATTTAGTTTATCCTGACCTAATAATTGTCTTGATTTGTTAAGCGCATAAGGTGTCAGAAATATAGAAAATATTAAATATAAAGTTACAATTAATACTGAAGTAATTAAAAATAAATTTACTAATTGTATCTTTTTTACTCCTGAAACCCATAACAAATCCAATTCTCTATTATTAATATGTTTGAAAATGAAAAAAATTACAGAAAAAAGAAAAGTTAAAGGAATAAATTTTGGTATTAAGCCGAACAGATTTAAAAAAGAATATTTAAAATAAGTAATTACTGGATAGCCGCTATCAACAATTAAATCTAAAAAATTTACTGCTCTAACAGTTAATGAAATGATTAAAAGACCTAAGATTAAAGTGAAAAATGTTTTAAAAATTTCCACTAAGAAGTTCTGATAAATTTTATTTACTAACATGTTTGTAATTTTTATATAGATAATGCATTCATTAAATAAATTCAATCAATGGTTTAATTATGACAAATTTAACGTTGAAATGTTATATATTTGATCATATATATCCAACATCTGTTTTATTAAATACAAATAAATATGCCTATAAAAATTAATTATAATAAAAAGCCTAGTAAAAATTTGTCCTCAAACCTGATATTATTTTCTGATAATAACTTTAGCACAAAAAACTTAAAAAACTTTCTTAACAAATACGAAATTAATTATATAGAAGATTTACTTAAAATAAGTGATCTTAAAAAAAACCTATTAGTTTTTGAATTAAACTCAAAAAAAAAAATACTTCTTATATCAATCAAAAATAGTCTTCAAAGCGCAGACTTTGAAAACTTGGGTGCAGAACTTTATAAAAGTATAAATCATGGAAAAAATTCTGAATATTTTTTAAATTGCGATTCTGTTAGCAATAAACATGATGATTTTGTTAGTCATTTTTTGCATGGTTTAAAGCTTAAATCTTATGAATTTAAAAAATATAAAACCAAAAAAGATTCAAGAATTATTTCTGTTAATATTTTTGGGACAAAAAATAAACCATCCAAGAAAAGTCAATTAAAGTTTAAAGCTCTAGAGGAGGGGACCTTTTTTACTCGTGATTTAGTTTCCGAACCAGGTAATGTTTTACATCCAGATGAATATGCAAAAAGATTGACTCAACTTAGAAAAGACGGATTAAAAATTACAATATTTGATAAAAAAAAATTAAAAAAACTTGGTATGAATTCTTTGTTAGGAGTGGGGATGGGAAGTGTAAGAGGTTCTTATCTAGTTGTTATGGAATGGAGAGGATTAAAGAATAATAATAAACCTTTAGCATTTGTTGGGAAAGGGGTCACATTTGATACTGGAGGGTATTCTTTGAAACCTGCAAGATTTATGGAAGATATGACCTACGATATGGCAGGTTCTGCTGCTGTTGTTGGTTTAATGAAAACTTTAGCAATAAGAAAAGCAAAAATAAATGCAGTAGGTGTAGTTGGATTAGTAGAAAATATGGTTAGCGGAATTGCGCAAAGACCTGGCGACATTGTTAAATCTTACAGCGGAAAAACAATAGAGATCTTAAATACTGATGCAGAAGGTCGATTAGTTTTAGCGGATGCATTAACATATACTGAAAGAAAATTTAAACCAAAGATTATTATAGATTTAGCAACATTAACTGGAGCAATTATTGTTTCATTAGGTTCAGAATATGCAGGGCTTTTTTCTAATGATGATAAACTATCAAAACAAATAATAAATGCTGGTATTAAAGTAGAAGAAAAATTATGGAGAATGCCACTTCATAAAAATTATGATAAACTCATCAATTCTAAAAACGCTGATGTACAAAACATTAATTATGTTGGAGGAGCTGGCTCAACAACAGCAGCACAATTCTTGCAAAGATTTATTTTAAATAAAACACCTTGGGCTCACCTAGATATAGCTGGTATGGCTTTTTCAAAATATGGAGGCTCATTAAATTCAGGTGGCGCAACTGGTTTTGGAGTGAGATTGCTAAATGAATTAATTGAGGAAAATTATGAGTAATGCGGAACAAACTTTATCAATAATTAAACCTGACGCTGTTGAGAGAAATTTCGTTGAAGAAATTAAGAATATCTTTATTAAAAATGGCTTAAAGATTAAAGAAAGTAAAAAAATCCATATTACAAAAGATGAAGCAGCAGAGTTTTACAAAGTTCATCAATCAAAACCCTTTTATAACGATCTATGCTCCTATCTTTCATCTGGCCCAATAGTTGTTATGATTTTAGAAGGTGAAAATGCGGTTTTAGCAAACAGAAAACTTATGGGAGCCACAAATCCAAAAGATGCTGAAACTAACACAATAAGAAATTTATTTGGTATATCAATAGATAAAAACTCTGTTCATGGTTCCGACTCAAAAAGTAACGCAAAACAAGAAATAGAGTTTTTTTTTAAATCCTAATATTTTCTAAAAATTTTGATAATAGCTTCTGGGTAGGCCTTATATTCTAGTTCTTGAGTTTTTCTTTTTAACGTTTTTTCATTATCGTTAGAATTTAAAAAAAATATCTTTTTAACAATTATTCTTCCGTCATCTAGTTTATTATTTACAAAATGAACAGTGCAACCAGTTTTTTTTTCTTTATTTTTTAAAATTCTCGAAAAAGTATTCAGTCCTTTAAATTTAGGAAGTAAGGAGGGATGAATATTTATAATTTTTTCTTCAAATTTGCTGATTATATTTTTAGAAATTAACTTCATATATCCAGCTAAACAAATAAAGGATATTCGGTATTTTTTAAAATATAAAAAAATTTTTCTCTCATAATCATTACTTTTTGTATCAATAAAAACATAAGGTATTTTATTTTTTTTGGCATGATTGATACCATTAGCATATTTATTATTACTTATTACTAGACTTATTTCTATCGGAAAACTTTTATCTCTTGAGTGATGAATTAAATTTTTTAAGTTAGAGCCATGTCCTGAAATAAATATACAAGTTTTTTTCTTCACCATATTAAAGAATTACTTATATTAATCTTATTTTTTTCCTTTGATATATATCCGATTTCATAAGGTTTAAAACTTTTAGAAAAAATTTTTTTTATTTGTGAAACATTTTTTCTTTCAGCAATCAAACAAAATCCAATACCACAATTGAAGGTACGCATCATTTCTTCATCGGATATATTTTTGCTTTTTAACCATTTAAAAATTTTTGGAATTTTAATTTTATCAAGACTTAAGTTCAAAGTAAATTTTTTAGGCACTGATCTCAATAAATTTTCAACTAGCCCACCACCAGTTATATGTGCAGCTGAATTAATCAAACTCTTTTTAGCTAATTTTAAAATTTCTTTGGAATATATTTTAGTTGGTTTCAGTAATTCTTTTTTTAAATTAGAAGGAACTTTATTTTTTTTTAAAATTGATCTTATCAATGAAAAACCATTAGAGTGAATTCCATTTGATGGAACTGCTAAAATAACATCTTTTTTTTTAACTTTGTTTTTATTTAAAATTTTTTTTTTTTGACACTATACCTACACTAAAACCTGCCAAATCAAATTTATTCTTAGAATAAATTCCTGGCATTTCTGCTGTTTCCCCTCCGATTAATTTACAATCTGATAGTTCGCAACCTTTAAATATTCCTTTTAAAATTTTTTTTGTTTTAATAAGGTCTAATTTTCCAACAGCAATATAGTCTAAAAAAAAAAGCGGCTTTGCACCTTGAACAATCAAATCATTCACACACATTGCGACCAAGTCGATTCCTATTGTATCAAATTTATTAAATTTTCTTGCTAAATCAATTTTAGTTCCAACACCATCTGTGCAAGATACTATTACTGGATCTTTAATTTTTAAATTGCTAATGTCAAATAATGATCCAAAGCCTCCAATTTCATCTTTATGAGAATTCCTTTTTTTGACATTTTTTTTTGATACTTGAGATATATGTTTAACCAATTTATTTGCTAAAGATATGTTAACACCACTTTTTTTATAACTATTTGTACCCATTTTAATTTATAAATTGATAATTAATTATTTATGAAATTATTAAAAAAAATTACTCTTATTTTAATTGTTTTTTTTCAAACTGGAAATCTTTTATCTAAAAATAATTTATTTAATGTTAATAATATTTTATTAGAAAAACAGGATAATACCTCAAACATCGAAATAGCTAATCTTGCAGTAAAAGTTGCTTTTAAACAATTAATAAAAAAAGTTTTATTAAAAGAGGATATGAACAGGTTTTCAGATCTTAAATTAGAAGATATGAAAGATTTAGTTGTGTATTATAATATTTCAAAAAATCTCGAAGAAGAAAATAATAAGATTAATTTAAGCATTACTTTTGACAAGGACAAAATTCATGATCTATTTTTTAAAAGAGGGATTTTATATTCAGATATCTCAGAAAAAGAATTATATATTTTACCGATACTATTAGATAAAAATGAAATTTTCATTTTTGCAAATAATTATTTCTACGAGAACTGGAACACATCTAAAAAAAAAGATGAACTAATTGATTTTATTTTATTATTAGAAAATATTGAAACTATTAAAAATGTAAATCAATTTAAAAACAATCTTATTGATTTAGAATTGAAACTTCTTTTTAAAGAATATTCAAATAAAAATATTGCTTTGGCATTAATAGAAAATAGTGGCTCAAATGAAAATAAAGTTTACTTGAGGGCAAGAATTCAAAATAAAATTTTAACTAAAAATCTCAAATTAAGAAATAATAATTTAGATAAGACAAAATTTAATGAAGAAATTATTTTTGCGATTAAGGAGGAAATAACTAATTTAATCAAATCTCAAAATTTGATAGATATAAGAACTCCTTCATTTTTAAATGTGAGACTGATTTTAGATAACAAAAAAAAAAGTAATTTAGTTTTGCTCAATTCAAAAATTGGAAATATAGAGTCAGTAGAAAATATTTATGTTCAACAATTTAATAAAAATTATGTTGAATTGAAAATAAAGTACTTAGGTAAATTAGATAAAATAATGGAACAATTAAAAAATGAAAATATTAATTTGCAATTTGTTAATGATCAGTGGTTAATCAAAATAATGTAGTCATGAACCAACTTACATTTAAATTTCCGTTTTCAAAAAAATTTTATGAACAAGACTATTTCGTTTCTAGTAATAATTTCTCAGCTTTCAAACTTATTGAGGATTGGCCGAATTGGCCTGGTAGGTGGTTAAATATCTTTGGTGAAAAAGGATCTGGAAAAACTCATCTTACGAAAATATTAGAAAAAAAAATAAAAAAAAGTAAGTTAGTTGAAGCAAATAAAATTGATAATAAAACCCTTGAAGAACTTCATAAGCTTGAATGTTTAATTATTGATAATTTTGAAAATAATATTGAAGAGAGTCTTTTTTATTCAATTCTGAACCACTCCAAACAACTTGATAATTATGTATTAATAAATTCTATTGATCCAATTAATAACATTAATTTTAAACTAGATGATCTTAAATCAAGGATTGAAAGCTTTTTATTTATAGGAATAGAATTGCCCACTGATGATATTTTAAGGATAATAATAGCTAAAAATTTATCGGATAAACAAATTAGTGTTAATCCAAAACTAACAGATTATATAATAAATAATGTTGAAAGATCTTATGAAAAAATGTTTAAGTTTCTAAGAGAAGTAGATGAATTATCTTTATCTACTGGAAAGTCTATTAATATTAATTTAATAAAAAAAGTATTAAATCAATGAATAAATACAGAACTCACAACTGCTCAGAATTAGGTGAAAACGATATTGATAAAGTAGTAAATCTTTCAGGATGGTTACACCGAAAAAGAGATCACGGAAACTTATTATTCATAGATTTGAGAGATCATTACGGAATAACACAATGTGTTATTGAGAATAAAAATAAACTTTTTTCAATAATAGAAAAGTTAAAATCAGAAACAGTTTTAAAAATCAGTGGAAAAGTAATTAAAAGATCATCAGGTACTGAAAATTTAGAACTAAAAACTGGTAAAATTGAAATTTCAATCCAGTCTTTCGAAGTTTTATCAGAAGCGAAAGAATTGCCTATGCCAATTTTTGGTGAGCAGGATTATCCTGAAGATATTAGACTTAAGTACAGATTTCTTGATTTAAGAAGAGACGAAATGCATAAAAATATAATTTTAAGATCAAAAGTTATTTCCTTCATAAGAACTGAAATGCTTAAGCTTGGTTTTTTAGAGTATCAAACACCAATATTAACTTCATCAAGTCCTGAAGGAGCAAGAGATTTTTTAGTGCCAAGTAGATTAAATCCAGGAAAATTTTACGCACTTCCACAGGCTCCTCAACAATTTAAACAATTAATAATGGTTTCAGGATTTGATAAATATTTTCAAATCGCTCCTTGTTTTAGAGATGAAGATGCTAGGGCAGATAGAAGTCCTGGCGAATTTTATCAATTAGACTTAGAGATGTCTTTTGTAGAACAAGAAGACGTATTTAATGTAGTTGAGAAATTAATGCTAAATTTGTTTAAAAAATTTTCATCAAAAAAAATTACTAATGAAAAATTTCCGAGAATATCTTATGAGGAAGCAATGATAAAATATGGAACTGATAAGCCAGATTTGAGAAATCCATTAATAATATACGATGTCACTAATCTATTCACTAGAGATGATATTAAATTTGATTTATTTAAAAAATTAGTAAAATCAGGTTCAATTGTTAGAGCAATAATAACTAAAAATACTAAAGATAAACCACGCAGTTTTTTTGACAATATTGACAAATGGGCAAAAGATCAAGGAGCATCAGGTTTAGCTTACTTTACTCTTGAGAAGGATAAAGAAATAAAAGGTAAAGGACCAATTGGAAAATTTTTTAGCAGTGAGTCTTTAAATGAATTGATGAAAAATTGTAATGCAGAAGTAGGAGATAGTGTATTTTTAGCATGTGGTAAAAAAAAGGATATTGAAAAAATTTTATCCTCAGCAAGAGATAAGATTGCTAAAGATTTAAAAATAGTTGCAAAGGATCAGTTTTCTTTTTGCTGGATAGTTGATTATCCAATGTATGAATACGATGAAGAAGCTAAAAAAATTAAATTTAGTCATAATCCTTTTTCAATGCCACAAGGCAATATAAAAGAATTAAACTTAAAAAATCCATTAAACATTAAAGCTTATCAATATGATATTGTTTGCAATGGTGTTGAACTATCTTCTGGAGCAATTAGGAACCATATCCCAGAGCTAATGTACAAACTCTTTAAAATTGTTGGATATAATGAAAAAGATGTGAATGAAAAATTTAGTGGGATGATAAATGCACTTAGTTATGGAGCACCACCACATGGAGGTATAGCACCTGGAATTGATCGGATCTTAATGTTACTAGCTGAAAAAGAAAACATTAGAGAAGTTACCCTTTTTCCAATGAATCAAAACGCACAAGATTTGATGATGAATGCCCCATCAGATGTAGACGAAAAACAATTAAAAGAGCTAGGTATCAAGAGAGATATTAAAAAAAATTAATTTTTTGTTTTAAGATTAATTCTAACGTCAGAAAGATCTACCAATTTTTCTTCATAATTACTTCTAACAAAACCTTTCGAGGTAATATTTTTTACAATTTTTAAAAATTTATCGTCATCATTTCCAACTTCTAAATTTTTTGACAATGCAATCGAGGGTGTATGAGCTAAATCTTCTTTTCCTAGGTAAGAAATTGCAAGTTCTCTAAAAACATAGTCAAGAATTGAAGAAGCGCTCAGTATTCTATCGTTTCCAATAACATTTCCTGATGGTTCAAACTTAGTATCTATAAATGCGTCCACATATTCCTCTAACGGCACTCCGTATTGTAGTCCTAAAGAAATTGCGATAGCGAAATTATTCATCATAGCTTTAACTAGCTCCCCTTCTTTATTTGTATCGATAAAAATTTCTCCTATTTTTCCATCATCATATTCTCCAGTATGTAAGTAAACTTTATGATCTCCAATTTGTGCTTTTTGAATATATCCTTTTCTTCTATCAGGCATTTTGAACCTAGAATTATTTTTAACCTTCAAATTTATAGGATTGTCTTTTATTTGGTTTTGTTGAATTTTTAATTTATCAGGCAATTCTGAAGAAAGAGTATTTTTAATTTCATTACTTTTTGATTTTGTATTTTTTTTCTGATCAATCCCTATTTTTTTAGTTTTTCGATTATTTAATTTAACATCTATAACTTCAACTTTTCCGTCAGTTCTTTGGTCAATTCTCGATAACTCAACATCATCAAGGTTATCTAAGTCGTGAACAGTCTTAAAGGTATAAGTATAGTAAGTTTCAACAAGATATTTTTTCATAAAATAATGGAATCTCTTTATTTAGATATATATTAATTGTATAACGTGTCTATTATATTATTATTCAATTAATAATTGTGTGGATTTTAAAAATTACTATGATCTTAAAAATATTTTTTACATGGTGGAATAAACAAACTTTTGGAACTTTTTTAAAAACTTTATTTTTTGGTAAATATGTCGGATCAGATGAATATGGGAATAAATACTTTAAAAGTAAGAAAAATGAGCGTTGGGTAATTTACTCAGAAAATATTGAAGCTACCAAGATAACTTCTGATTGGTACTTATGGATGCACCATACAATTGATAAAACTCCAGATAGTGGTGATCTCAAATTCTCCTGGCAAAAAAAACATTTAGAAAATCAAACAGGATCAAAGAATAGTTTTAAGCCAACTAAAATTAAAAAAAATAATCTAAAAAAAAAATATGAAACTTGGAAGTAAAATTTTATTAATAATATTTTTATCTTTGATATTTTCCAATCGTTTAATATCTGAACAAAAAATAACATCAACGCCACTCATTAATATTGATGAGATAAAACCAAGTTTTGAAGAACTTGATGAAAAAAATGAAAATATTTCCTCTAACCAAATCATAAAAGAAAAAAAAAAAATTAAAATTTTAAAATCCTCTCAAGCAATTTTAATAGGACTTGATAAAATAACTGCAAAATCTTCAGAGTTAGTTGTAAATTTAAATGAAACTAAAAAATTTGGTCCATTGGAAATTAAAATTTTAAAATGTGGTAAAGTAAAAGTTGATAATAAAGTTGACAGTGTTGCTTATATGCAGGTTAAGGATTTAACCAAAAATGAAAATGAACAAGTATTTATATTTAATGGCTGGACATTTGCATCAGATCCTAGTTTAACCCCATTTGATCATGCGATTTATGATCTTCAATTACTGAATTGTAGTACTGCTTAATAAAATTTTTCTTTACTCAGCCAATTTGTATCAAAATCTGATTCAATAAACTTTTTATGGTTTAAAATTTTTTTATGTAAATCAATCGTTGTAGTTATTCCCTCTAACACAAACTCATCAAGAGATCTTAAAGTTCTTTGAATAGCTTCAGTCCTATTTCTACCTTTACAAATTACTTTTGCTATTAAACTGTCGTAGTAGGGAGTTATTTTACATCCTTGAAATATAGATCCATCGACTCTAGTTCTAAATCCAGATGGTTGATGACAAACACTGATAGTTCCTGGACTTGGTTGAAAATCTAACGCAGGATTTTCAGCATTAATTCTACATTCAATCGTATGGCCCCTAGGATTGATATCACTTTGTTTCAGAGCTGTGTTGCCAGTAAAAGCGATCCATAGTTGTTCTTTGACTATGTCTATTCCTGTTTGCACTTCTGTAACTGGATGTTCAACTTGTACTCTTGTATTCATTTCAAGAAAATAAAATTTCCCATCCTCATATATGAATTCTACTGTTCCTGCTCCTTCATAATTTATTTGCTCGACCATTTTAACAGTTTTATCAAAAAGATCTTTTCTAACTTCTTCAGTTAAAACAGGGCTTGGGGTTTCTTCAATAAGTTTTTGATGTCTTCTTTGAACAGAACAATCTCTCTCAGCTAAGTGTACAGTTTTATTTTTTCCTGACATAACTTGAACTTCAATGTGTCTTGGGTTTATAAAATATTTCTCAATATACAATTCATCATTATTAAAAAATTTTTTTGCTTCTGATTTAGCTGTCAAAAACAATTCTTCTAAACGATTTTCTTCTTCTACTATTTTCATTCCTTTTCCACCACCACCACCAGCCGCTTTTATTAAAACAGGATATCCAATTTCTTTACAAATCGATTTTGCTTCAGTTAGAGATTTAACTCCACCTTCAGATCCCTCAATCACTGGTAAGCCAAATTTTTTTGCAATTTTCTTCGCTTCAATTTTGTCACCCATTTTTGAAATTATTTCTGCACTAGGCCCTATAAATTTTATGCCATGTTTATTTACTATTTCAGAAAATTTTGCATTTTCAGACAAAAAACCATATCCAGGATGAATAGCTTCAGCTCCAGTTAAATCTACTGCGGACATAATAGAAGAAATATTTAGATAACTATTTTGTGGTTGGTGAGATCCTATACATACACTCTCATCGGCAAGTCTTACATGCATTGCATCCGAGTCTACATTAGAGTGAACTGCAACTGTTTTTATTCCCCATTCTTTACAAGCTCTGATTATTCTTACAGCTATTTCACCTCTATTAGCTATTAAAACTTTTTTAAACATTAATTTTTATTTAAGGATAACTAATGTTTGACCAAACTCAACAGGTTGACCATCCTCAATTAAAACTTTTTTTACCACACCATCAGCTGTTGACGGGACATGGTTCATAGTTTTCATAGCCTCAACAATCATAATTGTTTGACCTTTCTTAATTTTATCTCCAACTTCAGCAAACTTTTTCGCACCCGGCTCTGGAGCCAGGTAAGCAGTTCCAATTATTGGAGACTTAACTCTTACGCCTTCGATATCATCAGAGGATTTTAAAACTGATTTATTTGGAGAAACAACTGCACTAGTTTTTACCTGTTCAATTCCCCTTGAAGCTTTTGAGACTTTAATTTTTGTTTGACCCTCTTGATATTCTAGTTCAGAAAGTTCAAATTCTTTTAAATGATCTACTAGCTCTTTTATTAATTTCTTATCAATTTTCATTTCAATAATTTTTCAATAGCCCGCAAAGACATTAAATATCCATCAGCACCAAAACCACAGATTACTCCTCTAGCGACTTTGCTGATTAAAGATTTATGTCTGAACTCTTCTCTATTATAAACATTGCTTATATGCAATTCAATAATTGGAATTTTTAATAT
>MDTB01175146.1_pt1 | contig 18608 bp, 17 predicted proteins | sample 811161 | NCBI WGS metagenome assembly MDTB01 (sample SAMN05326650, study PRJNA326480) | marine metagenome | isolation source: seawater | place: Mediterranean Sea | collected 2009
GGGATAACCGCTGAAAGCATCTAAGCGGGAAGCCTCCCTCAAAACTAGGTATCCCTTGAGAGTCGTGGAAGATTACCACGTCGATAGGCTAGGTGTGGAAGTGCGGCAACGCATGAAGCTAACTAGTACTAATAACTCGAATGAACTTTATTGAATTACTCAAACTTTTTTTGTACATTGCTTAATATACTATAATTTTATGGTCCGGCGGTTATGGCGAAGGGAGAACACTCGATTCCATTCCGAACTCGGTCGTGAAAACCTTCAGCGCCGATGGTACTTTGTCTTAAGGCACGGGAGAGTAGGTCGTTGCCGGGCCTTAAAATCACAGATAGTTTCAAGCTTTGACGCGGGGTGGAGCAGCCTGGTAGCTCGTCAGGCTCATAACCTGAAGGTCGTAGGTTCAAATCCTACCCCCGCAACCAACAACTTTTGAGTTTTAAATGTATAATTGAATATGCATCATCTTAAATTAATAAAATGGATGCATAGTTCTTATTGCTGTGTCTTGATAGTTCTTGTCGAATGAACGCCTTGTTAAAACAATTTTCATGAAATAATCAACTGAACTTGATAAAGATCTTTTCCATTCTGAAGCATGATTTATTCTTATACATTTAATTACCGGAGGTTTTACAAACCTGCCTTCGGAATCTAATGTATCCCTGGGAGATCGGAGTAATAATTCATTCCCGTCATAGGTTATTATACCATTTGTTCCATAGATTTTAATAGAAACACTAAAAGCCGATGAATATGAACAAAATATAGAAAACTGAAAATCTGATTTTTGATTATTTGTAATGTGTACGGTATCAATGGCTTCTTTTACATTAGAGAAGTTGGACTTACAAATAATAACTTTTTTTTGATCTTTATAATTAAACAAATTTAAAAAAAGATTATAATAGTGTGTGGCAACCATTTCTCCAACACCACTATTGATTTTTGCTCTCCAAGAATGCAAGTATTCATTTTTAAAAGCCAAACCATGCGTACTTTCTGCTCGAAAATGAATACATTTTCCAAAGGACTTTTGATTTATTAATTTTTTAAGATGAGTAAATGTTTCTGAGAATAGAAAGTTATAGTTAATATATATTCTTGATAAAAAATCTTTCTTGAAAGAAATGAATTTTCTTTCTTGAGAGGGTTTGTCTATGGCCGGCTTTTCCAAAAAAATATAGCCAGAATATTCTTTTAATAATTGTAAATACTTAAAATGTGTGTTTGTTGGTGAAGAAATGACAATTGCGTTGCAACTTTTCAAACTTTCAAAATTATTTGTTGATAAATATTTAATATCAAAATCTAATTTTTTGTTTGGATGAAAAACTATTATTTTGTCAATATACTTAGACTTTGAAAATTCTTTTATAAGTCTTAATGCGTGATTTTTGTAACCAATTATCCCGAGATTAATTTTTTTTAGAGTGGGCATCTGTCACAAGGGAAGCAGCTACTTCTCTCTTTTTTGAGGTGTTTATTCCTAAGTTCATTATATTCATTGGAGTTCCAAACCTCCTCTATTGAATTTTTCTCAATATTTCCCATTGAAAGAAAGCTTTTATAGTCAAAATCACATGGATTAACTTGACCATCGTACCATACATAAGTTCGCTCCCAGAGCTGATTACAAGACTCTGTAGAATTGCAGGGTTGGTTATTATATGAGTCCCATCGGGGAGTTGCTGGTTTAATAGAAACCTCGTCAACATGTTTTTGCCAAAACGATACCATTTGATCTATATCCTGATCACTTTTAACTTTGACACCTGAAATTCTTGTAATGCACTTACTTTTTTTAAAATACTTTGATCTTATCTCATTAAAATTTTTAATATTTTGAAGTACTTTATCAAATTTTCCTAGAACCCTTATTTGTTCATAAGTTTCTTTAGTTCCCGCGTCTACAGAAAAAACAAGTTCACTTACATTATTCTCCAAAATTGCGTGGGATAATTTATCATTTAATCTAGTTGCATTAGTATTGATCTTAAGATCAAGTATACCTTTATCACTTATATACTTTATCATTTGAGGTAGTTGAGGGTGGAGTGTTGGCTCCCCTCTTGATGCGAGAGTTATAGCTTTGCAATCTTTAGAAGCAGCTTCATCAACAGCTTTAGAAAAAATTTTCCATGGAATCATTCCCATATATTTTTTTTTTGTAAAAGAATTATCAACTTGAAAGCACATAATACATCTTAAATTACATACTGAGGTTGGTTCGATCAAAAGATAAGGGGGGAATTTTGTTAGAATTTTTTTTTGAGGAAATAGTCTAAATTTATATCTGTAAACTAAATATTCAACCCACTTATCTTCCGAAAACCTTTTCAACCAGTTAACTTCTTGTGTATTAAGTATAAATATTTCATCTCGCGAATCATTTATTTCTTTTGAAATTTGTATGTTTAGAGCATTTAAAATACTTTTTAGAATTTTTGAATTTTCAATTGAATTTGAGCTTTTAATTTTATTATTTAATAATTTTTTAATTTTGTTTTTTTCTAATTCAGTCAATGAAATAGATGAATTTTCATCTGATAAAATCCTACCTTTAAGATTTTCTGAATAATCGGTCTCTAAAATATTACTCTTAACTTTAGTCATGATATTTAATATTTTATGCTAACCTAATCAAATATTAATAGAAATCAATTAATTTTATATTTTAAACTCAATTGAGTGTAAATTTAATATTTTCTATATAAAGTATATCAACTACTTTTCTTTTTAATGCATTAAATGCATCTTCATTATCACATATTATAGGTTCTTCATGAGTGTTAAATGATGTGTTAACTAAAGCAAGTTCCCCACTTTTCTTTTCCCAAAGTTTTAGAAGATTCCAAATAAACGGGTCATCTTTTTTGGAAACTATCTGGGGTCTAGCTGTTTTATCGACATGACATACAGCAGGACATTTTTTAATAAACTCTTGAGAACATTTTATAGTTGATGTCATGAATTTTAATGTTATGTCCTTGGGATTAAAATCTATGAAAGCCTTTTTACCAACTTCTTCTCTTACTACAGGAGCGAAAGGCATAAACTCTGTTCGAGACATTCTCTTGTTCAACCAATCGTTTATAGTATTGTCTGAGGTTTTATATATAATACTTCTCTTACAAAGTGCTCTAGGACCAAACTCCATTCTACCTCGAACCAGCCCAATAACCATTGATTTTTTTAGTTGATTAGTAATTTCATTTACTAGATTATTTTTTATTATTTTTGATTTCAAGCCTTTGACATTTTTTATATTTACTAGACTAGGTGGAGGGCCTAAGTCGGCTTTTAACATTGGTTTGATGGCAAAGTTATTTTTATGATCTTCTAACACGCTTGCCCCCAAACAAAGACCCCCATCACTCATTTGCGGTTGCACATAAACATTTTTAATTCTTTCTAAATTTTTTAATTTATAATTAATTCTCACATTTCCAAAAACACCACCACTGAGCATTAGATTAGTTTTTGAAATCTTATACTTATCCAAATAATGATTAGTTAATTTAATCAGGCAATTTTCAATATGCTTTTGAGCCGCAGCAGCAACATCTTCTTTATCGTATTTTTTAATTTCTTTTATTAATTGATTGGAGTATGGTTGAAAAAAAGGTTTGTAATAGTCGCCTAAATTAGCTTCTATTTTTCCTTTATGATAAACAATCATTTTTTTCATAAGAGGCTCGGTATCTTTTGAATTTCCAAATGCAGCTAGCCCAGTAATTTTACCTTCATGACGCATGGGTTTAAAGCCCAGCAAACCAGTGATTCTTCCATAAAAAAAACCTAAAGAATCAATTGAACTGGAAGAAAAAATCTTTTTTAATGGATATTTTTTTTTCCGATTGAATAGTGAAATTGTTAGTGATTCAAAATCGCCCCTTGCATCGCATGTAATAACCAATCCCTTATCAAATTCACTCAACAAGGATGCACTAGCAGCATGAGCTTCGTGGTGAAAATATTTTACAATTTTAGTTTTTTTTGGAAGTGAATTTTTAGCCCACAAATCAAATTCATTTTTTTTCTTTTCATCTTGTTTAATTTCCCAAAAAATTCTCTCATAAATAGTTTTAATGCCAAAAGGATTTTTACCACATTCTTTTTCAAACCTTTCTAAGTATTGTTTAATTAAGTTGTAATCAATTCCTTTGAACCATGAGTATGCTACAGTAGAGACATTAGTTATTTTAATTTTCTCGAAATCTAAAAGAAACTTTATTGACCTTTCCGGAAAAGTATTGTCTTGTTTTATTCTTGTGAACCTTTCTTCACTTGCTGCAGCTAAAAGTTTTCCAGATTTAAGCAGACAAGCTGAAGCAGTTTCGTCATTACAAATTCCTAAGGTATACATATTAATAAAATTTCCATAGTAATATTTAGAGCTTGAAATTAAACTATTAACATTTACAAAATTTTTCAATTATTAATTAATAATCTTATTTATAATTATTTACATTGTTATTTGTGTTAAATTCACAAAATGAAATTCACTGATTGAACAAGACTATAATTTGGTTATAATTTTTTAAAAGTATTTTCGATGAAAAATAAAAAAGCATTTATATATATTGGAGGAAGTTATCCTCAAATTAAAGGTATTAAAGCAATCAAAGATTCAGGTTTAAGTGTAATTTTAATTGATAAAAGCGAACTTGCACCATGTATCGAATACGCAGACCATCATATAAAATTAAGTGTAACTAATCATAAGAAAATTATAGATTTCATCAGAAGTGAATTAGGAAGTTATGAAATTGTTGGTATATATGGAATAGGGGACTATACAACTAAAACAATTACCCATTTAAGAAATTTTTTAAAATTAAATTCCAATAGATATTCTGACTTAGAGAATTTTTCAAACAAGATTTATACTCATAAATTGTGGGATAAAGGAAAATTTAAAAAACCTAAAATGCTTTGGTCCGGAAAATTAACACCAAGCAAAATAGAAATATCAAAATTTTTAACCGGACAAGATGTTATAGTGATTAAGCCATCATCATCCCATAATAGTAGTGGCATTAAAATATTAAATTCAGATAAATTAAATGAAATAGTAAAAGGTATAAGTGAGGCTTTAAAGTTTTCTCCACAAGTGATAGTTGAAGAATTTATTAATGGTGAAATTATAAATATTGATGGTTTGGTAATTAATAATGAAATACATTGTTCATCACTTATCAAAAGAGGTGAAGAGGATATAAATAAGAATTCAAGTTATTTTTATGCAGTTACTTCACGAAAGTTAGAAGAAAGAATGAAACAAAAAGCAATTATTTTATCCAAGCAATTAGTAAATCTTCTTGGATATAAATATGGTCCATTTACAATAGACACAATTTTAAATGACAATCAATTTTATCCCATTGAAGCTAGCCCACATCTTCATGCTGTAAGTTTTTATGAAAACCTGAAAAAACATCCCTTGAGGTTATGGGCTAAATATTTAGAATCAAGAAGATTAGAAAGATCTTCAAATCCAGTCACAAATATAGGATACTGTGCATTAACAGTTAAAAAATATAAAATTAAAATAAATGAGAATTTATTGAAACTATTCCTTGCTCAAAATTTTATAATTGATTATTACAGATATATAGATTGTAAATCTAATTTTCAGACCAATTCGAGGCCGAAGGTAGTTTTTATTTTTTGGTTTAGGTTTAGATCTGAAAAATCATTATGTAATATTTTTAATCAATTAAAAGGGGTAGTATCTTAAAAGTAATATGAAGAACTTAGTTATAAAGGAGTGTAAGAATTATGAAGAATGGGATGAGTTTATAGATAAGTCTCCTCAACATAACTTCTTTTCAACAAGTAAATTCTTTAGATGTAGTAAGTTTAGCCACAATTTGTTCTTCCTCATGAAGAATGACGTTCCCCTAATTAGTTTTCCAGTTTTTATAAATAAAAATAATAAACCAAGCAACATCCCTTTCTCATATTATCAGGGAATAAACTTTTCACCGCAATTAAGCAATCTTAAATATTGTAGAGAGTTTTCATGGTTAAGATATTCTTACGAAATAATATTAAACTTCTTAATAAAAAATTTTAATGGATTTTATCTTGATTTACATCCTTCTATAGTTGACTTAAGATATATCAATTGGTTTTTACATTCTAATAGGCAAATTAAAAATAATCTTAATATAAAGTATACAGCTATGATAAATAACAGAAGATTTAAGTCGTTTGAGGATATAAGGAAAAACTATAGAAAAGACCGAATTCAAGACCTTAAATATGCTGAAAAAGAAGGTTTTGAAATTACTGATAAGTGTGATCTAAATACTTTTTTAAAGCTTATGAAAGAAACTTATAAAAAAAATAATGAAGAAGTTACAGATGAAATTATAGAAACAATTGAATTATTTTTTACAAATTTAGGAGATAGTTTGGGTGTAATTTCAGTCAAATACAAAGACAAGATAATAGGAAGCCAAATATTTTTTTGTGATAAAAATTCGGGACATGCTGTTGCACAGACAACTAATAATTCGTTTATTAAAAAGGGTGTGTCGTCATATCTAACAGATACCTTAATTAAATTTATATTTAAAAAAAGAATTAAATATTTAGATTTTAATGGTTGTAACTCCCCTGATAGGGCCGATTTTAAACACAGTTTTGGTGCAGAACCAACTCTTTTCTTCAGATTTTTGTCGGAGAACCAAATTGCTTAATAAAATAGATGAATTTAGAAAAAATGGGTTTATAATTTTGGATGATGTCATTTCGGACAATCATATAAACCAAATTTTTAATGATATTTCAAATGTCTTAGATATTGCTTTAGAGTCAATAAAATTTGAAAAAGTCATCAAAAGTTGTGATGAGAAAATGAAATTATTAAAAAATGAGAGTCCTAAATTGAAATCGCATTGTTATGATATATTAGGAATGTTGGATAAAGTTCAGCTCGTTACAAATAATAACCAAATTAACGAATTCGCAAGATCTTATTTTAAGACTCCATTATGTAAACAAGGCGTACAAATTAGAATCGACGATCCATCTAACGAAAGGAATCTACCCTTACATCAAGAATTAGAATTGATGAGCTTACTAGGTGTTGCAGTATGGATCCCATTGGTAGATACAGACGAAAGTATTGGTGGGTTGCAGGTTGTTGCAGGTTCACATAAATTAGGTCTTCAAAAACATTTGACGCGAGAACAAACAAAAACTGGTTATAATCAAGTAATTTGGGAATATGATCAAAAAAAGATAACTCATTTGACTATTAAGAAAGGCCAGGCAGTGGTTTTTCATCCTTTCTTATTTCATGGTTCAATGCCTAACAAATCAGAACAAACAAGATGGACTTTAGTATTTAGGTTTTGCAATGTAGATTACATGCCATATATCAGAAATAAAGAAGCTAAAATGTTTATGGATAGAAATCCTTCAATTAATTCACCGGGTAATGAGTTCTTAAAAAACTTTACTAATGAAAATTCATAAAAAAGAAAAGAATCTTGTTAACACTCTTTTAATAGAACTTTTTCCAATTTTAAGAAGCATTTCAGGAAATGGGATCCTAAAGACCATATCTATTCTTGGAAGGTATATTAATCTAAAAGTTTTAAAATTCCCTTCAGGAACGAAAATAAATGATTGGACTGTTCCTATGGAGTGGAGAATAAAGGATGCCTTTATTTTGACACCTAATAAAAAAAAAATATGTGATATAAAAAAAAACAATTTACATGTTGTAAATTATTCAATACCTGTAAAAAAAAAAATACTAAAACAAGATTTAGAAAAATATCTTTATAGTATTCCAAAGTTTCCTGAGGCAATTCCATACATTACTAGTTATTACAAAAAGAGATGGGGCTTTTGTATAGCTCATTCGCAACGAGAGAAGTTAAAGAATGGAACTTATTCAGTATTAATTGATAGTAGTCTGAAAAAAGGATTTATTCCAGTGGCCGAGTCTTTATTAAAGGGCAAGAGTCCAAAAGAAATTTTATTTACAAGTTATATTTGTCATCCATCAATGGCTAATGATCAATTATCAGGACCATTAACATTACTATTGTTATATCAAAGGTTGAAAAAAAAAAAAAATAGAAGGTTTAGTTATAGATTTGCTTTTATGCCTGAGACAATTGGAAGCATTTGTTATTTAAATAGAAAATATGAACAATTAAAAAAAAACATGATTGGTGGTTACATTGTATCTCTTACAGGAGGAGATGGGCCAATAGTTTATAGAACTTCAAGACAAAAAAATTCTTTGGCAGATAGTATAGTTCAAAGAAATTTGAATCATTCAAAATTTTCTATAGAAAATTTTAATCCTTCAAGTGGGAATGATCAGAGACAATTTTGTTCTCCTGGTTATGATTTGCCAGTTGGGAGTATCACTTATACAAAACAAAAAAAAACTGAGGAGTATCATACGTCTAAAGATGATTTAGACTTTATTTCACAAAAAAATATTATTAAGATAACAGACTTTTGTGAAAAGTTAATTAATGACTATGAAAAACTTAAAATATACAAAAATTTAAAAGGATTTGGAGAACCTTTTTTGAGTAAATACAAGCTTTATCCTGACATTGGAAAAAGTTCAAGTATCAACTCTTTAAATCAACTGACTAAAACCATTATGTGGTTATTGAATTTAAGTGATGGGTATAAAGATTTATTTATGGTATCTGAAAGATCAAAAATTTCTGTTGATCAATTAAAGAAGGCCGTAGAAATATGTTTGAAAAAAAAAATTATAAAAGAGATATAAGGGTGAAAAATTATTATTCAATGATTGAAATTCATCACTTGAACTATAATTTATTTTGATATATAATTTAATTTATGAAATTAGATTCCAAGAAAAATATTTATAATTTTCTTACTGAGTTAGGTAATGATAAAATTATTACCCAAAAAGATCTTTCTGTAAAACTTAAAGTTTCAGTTGGTTTCGTCAATGCATTAATAAAGAAAATGTTGAGAAAAGGGCATATTAAAGCTCAACAAGTTCCATATAAAAGGTTTATATATTATTTAACACCAAAAGGTTTTGTTGAGAAAAGTAAGATAGTATCAGACTATTTTAATTCTTCATTATCTTTCTTTAGAGTGATAAGAGATGAATTCACTTCAATCTTCAAGGAACAAAAAGGATACTCATTTATATTATTTGGTATTAGTGAAATCACAGAAATATGTATTTTGTCAGCTCTTGAAAATAATATAAAAATTACTTGTTTAGTAGATAAAAATACTAAGATCAAAAAATTTTTAGGCATAAAGGTATTTAAAGATGTCAACAAGTTGAGACCTAACGAAAAATTAATTATTACAGATTATTCCCCTGACAACTTAATTTTATTTAAAAAGCTTACTAAAAAATATGGTGATAATCGAATAGTTTCGATTCCTTCACTACATTTAAAAGAGAAAAAAAATGGTAAATAATAAAAGCTGGTATGTAATAAAAACAAAATCAAATCAAGAGTTTAAAGCAATACAAAATTTATTTAATCAAGGTTTTGAGAGCTTCTGTCCCCTAATTCCATTTGTAAAGAAATTTAATCACAAACTTAAAAGATTTAAGAAGCCACTTTTCCCCTCATACGTTTTCTCATTATTTGATATTAATCATGATAGATGGACTTCAATAACCAATACTTATGGAGTTCAGTATTTACTAAAAAATGAAAGAATGTATCCTCAAAAAATTTCAGAGGAATTTATAAAAGCACTCAAGAAAAATTGTGATGATAATAATTGTATTACTAATAATTATTTTAAATTTAATAAGAATGATCATGTGAAGTTTACCGATGGACCATTTGCAAACGGAATTGGAAGAATTGTTGAATTATCTTCATCTGATAGAGTTAGTGTATTATTTAGGATTTTTAACAATCAGATCAAAGTTAATGTTGAGGGTTCTAAACTATTAAAAGTTTAGATTTGAATTCATCATTTTTTTGCGCTATAAGTTAGTAGTGCTGCGGTAGCTATGGATAAAGATAAATGTCGATAATAATTCACGTTGGAATGAGCAAAGCAGCTTCTACAAGTATCCAAAATATAACCAATACTCATCAGGATTTTTATTACTTCGGAAAGCATGCTAAAATAGATTCAAAGTCTAATAATAGATATTCTTCAGCTGAGAGTGCGTATTTAACACGTAGCATTATTAACCTAGAAAAATTTACAGGATTTGAAAAATCATCAATAAAAAAAATTAACCAAGAAATAAATCAAGCAAAAAAAAATAAAAAAATCTTTTTCTTTTCAAATGAACAGTTTTGTGAAAGCACCTGCCCTATGTATCAGGCAATGCTGATAAAGCAAGTTTTCAAAACTCCTAAAATTTTGATAGTAATCAGAAATCAGGTGGAAGCTTTGCTTTCACACTACAGGTTTGCAGGTCATTTTTTAAAGTTTGCCCCGAACCCATACAAAAGGAAAATAATTAAGTTTGACGATTATTTTACCAATTTATTAGAGAACTTTAATAATAACGGAGGTCATAAAGCGAGAGACTGGGTGTCTGACTATTTAAGAATATTGGATCTTGACAAATTTATTAAACAAAATGAAATAATCTTTGGAAAAAAAAATATTATCATTGTTCCTTTTGAATTGTTTGTCAAAGATAACAATATCTTACTTAGTTCTATATCTAGTAATACAGGATTTAAGTTTTCTGAAAATTTTAAAAATAGTTTGAGTATTAATTCATCTAAACATTTAACGAGTAGTAATCTTAAACTAGTATATTATTTTTCAAAAATGCCTTTTAAGAATTACTTTCGAAAAATAAATAAACTATTGAATTTAAATTTATTTCAAAGATTTAGTAAAGGATCTAGTTTGCAGCTCAACAATAACCAGTTAGAACAAGTGAATAAGATTTATTCCAAAGGGAATAAAAGAATATCTAGGGATTACAAAATTGATCTAAAATCATTAGGTTATCCTATTTAGATTGATATGAATCTAAAAAGAAATCAATTAATTTTAAATTTGAAAAATTTACTTGAAGAATCCTCAGATAGATTCTCCAATTACCAGGGTTTTCCTGATTTTATTTTTGATAAAATACCTGAATTTAGGGATTTCAAATATAAGATAAATCAAATAAATTTAGATAGTAGCAGATATAAATGGTTGAAAGAAAGCTTAAATAATAAACCTAACTCAGTTTTAGATATAGGAGCAAATTTAGGTTTTTTTTCTTTTTCCTTGATTAATGATTTGAAAATTAAGGTCGATTTATATGAACCATACAAGGCATATTATGATTTTGCTAAAAATTTATGTGATTTACTCAAATTTAAAAAAAAAATGAAAATGTTTAATAAATGTATTGATTTAGATGAAATATCAAAAATTCAGAGCTATGATTTAATAATTAATTTAAATATTCTTCATCATGCTGGTATTTTTTTTGATAATCTTAAATTTAATGAATTTGACAGTTGGTTTGAGTATTCAAAAACTTATCTAAAGAAATTGAGAATAAAGTCAAAATATCTTTTTTTTCAAGTTGGAAATTTAGCAAATGGAAAACCAATTTTTGAAACAAAAGATTTTTTCGAAGTGTTGAGCAAACTTTTTAAATTGAGTGGTTGGCAAATTGAGAATATAGGAATCATCAAAAACCTTGAAACAATGGACTATATAAATTGTGAAATCAAAGAATTGGAAACAATAAACCTTTTTAAGTGTAGAAGAAATAAAAAAACAAATTTAGTTGATTATTTTTCAGATGGAAAGATTATTAAATCTTTACCTACAGGATTCGCACAAAGACCTATTTTATTATGTTCATAAATTTTTTGTATGGTTTGTTTTTTAATAGTTGATACAGAACTAAATGTTGGAGCAGGTCACACTAAAAGGTGTTTGAATTTAGCCGAAGAATTAAGAAAACATTTAGAAGTTTCTTTTATTGTTACTCAAGTGAAAAGCATCTATTCAAAGTTGATTTCTAGGAGTGGGTTCGAGGTACAAGCCTTACAAAAAATTAATAAACAAAAAAATAGTGTATGTATCGTTGATGGATATAACTTTTCGGATGAAATTCTAAATTACTTAAAAGAAAATTATGGTAAGTTAGTCTATTTAAATGATAGAGAAAAATTTAGTCAAATTTACAATATAATTATTTCGAATTTCGAATTAAAAGGCAAACAATCCAAAAGACACACTTTATATGGTAACACGAAATATTCTTTGGTTAGACCATTATTTAAGAATAAAAATATAGTTACTAGAAAAAAAATTAAAAATTTATTCATTAATTTTGGAATGAAAGATTCTTTTGACTTTACTTTAAAGACAGTATTTCTTTTAAATAAAATCAAAGACAGTTTTTCTATTAAAAATGTTAAAATTGCTTCAAATAAATCAAATTCATATAAAAATAATTTAAAAAAATTAGTCTTAGAATTTTGCGATGAAATAGAAATTAAGGAATATGAAGATGAAATCTATGATATTGTAAAAGAATCGGATATTATTATAGGTTCCGGAGGTGTTGGATTATGCGAAAGGTTATGTAGTGGTATTCCTTCATTGACAATAATAACGGCAAAAAATCAGGAGCTTTTTTTAAAAAGTAAAAATATAGAAAAGTCGACACTTATTTCTGGAAGTTATAAAATTTTTCATGAAAAAGTTTTTATTAAGAACTTCCTTGAGTTATACAAAAATTTTAAATTAAGACAAAATATGTCCTCATTTGGAAGAAATATTATTGACGGCAATGGTGTAAAAAGAGTTGCAAAAATTATTTTAGGATTGTATGAAAATGAAAAATTATGATCAGATATATTGTGATAGTTTGGATGCTTTAAGTAAACTTACCGAAAAACTTGGTGATTATAAATACAAAGTTAATACTTTTTCACCTGCTGTACACTTAAATAACAAAAATTATAACTATATGCCTAATCAACTTCCAAAAGATAAGTTGATAAGAATTCAACATTCAATAAATATAGTGGCCGAAAAAGTATTTAATAAATTAAAAGGAACAGTTTTTGATGCTTTTAAAAATACTGCTGCTAATCAAATTGTAGATTTGCATCGTACGCTGCCAAAAGCTGCTTGTATAAGAAATTCAGACTTAAAAAAAAAAAAAGTTATTGTAATCCTTGAAACTGGAGATGAGGAGTTAGATTCATTTATAAATGTAAATTGGGAAGGAATATACTCAAAACATAATTGTGACTATTTTAAATTTAGTGTTCCGCACTATGGTAAAGAAAGAATGAAAGTCTTTAGGCCAAATTTTATTGAAAAAATTAAATCTAATTCCTGGGAAAATATAATATTTCTTACTATTAAAAAAATTAATTTTTTAAAATTTATTAAAAGTTCAAGAAAAATAATAATATTTAGAGAAGATTATCTTACAAGAGAAATTTGTGTTAATTTAATTAAAAAAGGAATCATACCTATTTTTTTCAAGTTACCTAAATTAAAACCTACCCCAATCAATGATGAATATTTTGATAAACTCAAGATAAAATTATTTCCAATTATTAATAAACATATTAAAAAATTTGTGATTAAAGATGTTACCAAAAATTTATTAAATTTTTATTTTTTAGAACTAAGAAAAAAATTAGACCTTCAAAATACTTATGAGAATTATTTCAAAAATTATTTAGATAAATATAACGAAAAGATTCTCTGTATAAGTAGTTATCCATCATTATTACCCACGATATCTTTATCTAATATTTTGAGGTCAAAAGGTTTAAAACTAGTTTCTACTCAACATGGAATAAATAGAGAAATTAATAAATTTTATGACTATGGGTGTTGTTATTTGGAGAATAGTATAGCTGATTTATTATTTGTAAAAAATGAAGAAGCAAAGAGAATATCGGATCAATCTCCATTCAGATACGGTCTAACTAAATGTATCGGAGCACCTCAACAAATGTATTTAAAGAAAAAAAAAGAGAAAAAAAAACATGTTTATTTTATCTCAACAAGGATTTCTTCGGGAAATTTAAATAACCCAGCTGGTTACAATACTGACTTAGAAAGGGTCAAAAATGAAATATATTTAGTTAAAAATATTTTAACAAAACTTCCATATAAAATTAAATTTAAAGCTTATCCATTCCCTGATTATTATGTCGATGTTGACCCGGTTCACAGAATAATAGAAGATTCAAAAAATGTAGATCTAATTTATACTTCACGAGATTTACAAGATTACTTCCAAGACATTGACTTAATAATAACATCTAGAGCTACTAGCACTCTCGGCTGGTGTCTAATGTCAAATATTCCAATCGTATTTATAAACTATTCAAACGAATATAGCGTCAAGGAAAAGCTGGTTTCAGAATTTTCAAAAAGCCTATTTTATTTTGAATTTAATAGTAATAATTTCCAACAAAAAATTCTTTCATTTTTAAGAAAACCTCGAACAAAGATTATAGAAAGTTGGAATCAAAAAAGTGAAATAAGAAAAAAACTAATTGAAAATTATTTTTGTAACACGGAAAACAAATCAGCAGGAGAATATGCAGCTAATTACATAATTGATAATTTTTATTTTAATAAAATGAAATGAATAATATAATTAATACTTTTTCAATTAATAAGTTTTACAAACCTTTCAAAAACAAGGTTTTTATAATTGCTGAGATTGGTGTGAACCATGAAGGTTCGGTTGAGAAATGTGTTGAAATGATTATATCTGCAATCGATTCGGGTGCTGATGCTATAAAAATACAAACCATGGATCCTGATGAGAACTACTGTGAAAAAAATAAGAGTTACAAGATTTTCTCTAAATCTAAATTAACAAATGAAGAAACCTCTAGAATATTTGATTTTTGTAAGAGTAAAAATATAAAAATTTTCACTACAGTAGGAGATGAAAAAAGTCTAAACTTCATAAGAAAACTTAAACCATTTGCTTATAAAGTCTCTTCAGGTTTGTTAAATCACTTTAGTTTGCTTGAGGAGATTTTAAAGATAAATAAACCGACAGTAATATCCACTGGAATGGCGAATGAAGATGACCTTAATTATCTAAAAAAAACTTTAGACAGATTTAAGAATGAACAAATATGTATCCTTCATTGTGTATCTCTTTATCCTACACCGTTGAATCTTATAAGTCTTGAAAGTATTCAAGAATTGAAAGAAAAATTTAATTTACCAGTAGGTTATTCAGACCATAATACTGATATCCTGATACCGTCATATGCTGTTTTAAGTGGCGCTGTAATGATTGAAAAACACTTTACATATGATGAAAAAAGAAAGGGTTATGATCACCACATATCATTTAATTCTAAGAATTTCAAAAATATGGTCATAGAAATAAGAAGAATTGAGAGCTTTTTATCTTCAAGTGATTTATCCGAAAACAAAAAAAAAGTTAGATCGGAATTCTCTAGATGTTTAGTTGCCTCAGAAAATTTAAAAAAAGATCAGTACTTGTTAAAAAAACATATTAGTACTAAAAGGCCCGACTATAATTATGATAGAGGGGATGAGCCAAATCAAATTGATTATTTTATTGGAAAAAAACTCAATAGAAACCTTAGCAAAGATTCTCCCCTAAAAAAAATATATATTAATGAAGAAAAAGATTAATTTATTGATTACCTGCGTTGGTGGTGGGCTTATGCCTGAGTTATTAATTCATTTAAAAAAAAGTCCGAAGTATGACTTTAAAATAATTGGTACTGATAAAAATTATCAAACTAACTCAAAACACTTTTGCGATAAATTTTATCAGACACCTGATGGTTCAGATGAAAAAAAATTTATTGATAAAATAAAAAATATTATTGAAAACGACAAGATTGATTTTGTAATTCCATCGGCTGATGAGGAAGCTGTTACATTAAGTAAATATAAACATAAATTCATTCAAACCAATTGCATAGTGGTAATAGACGATTACTCAAAGTTAAAAATTATTAATAACAAACTTCTTACATATAAGTTTCTGAAAAGTAATATTACAAATAATTTCTACTGGGGTGAAGTTAAAACCTTTAATGAAATGATTAAGGTAATAAATGAGAATAAAAAAAATGATTCTTTTGTTTTAAAAACTCCCACAGATAGAGGTTCGAGAAATATCTTTTATATAAAAAAAAAAGAATACTTTAACTACGAAATGCAAAAACTTACTGAAGTCTCTTTTAAAAAAATCTTTCAAAACTTAAATAAGAAAAATTCACTTTTTTTAATGGAATTATTAAAGAAACCAGTTTTCGATATAGATTTGCTATGTTGGGACGGTAAACTTTTAAGAATTGTACAAAGAAAGAGAGTACACTCTGATTATCCAAATCTTGGCCATGAAATTATTAATAAGAAAAAGATCAGTGATTATTGTCACGAGATAGTAAAATTTTTGAAATTGAGTGGTTTATATGATATCGATATTATGATGAACAGTAAAAATCACCCTTGCTTATTAGAGATCAATCCAAGAAAGAGCGGAAGTCTAGCAATATCACTTAAACACGGTATTGAATTTATAGATGATTTAATAGATTTGTATTATGGTAAGAATATTTCTAAAGGAGTATTACATAAACCAAGTACAATAATACCTTATACATCATTAAAAAAAATCTGACTTTGTTAAAGACCTTAATTTTAGAAAGAATTTCAGAGGAAGGAATAAAAATTTTAAGTTCCTTTTCAAAAGTTGAAACTTTTTATGAAATGTCTAGGATCGCAATCCTTAAAAAAATAGCAGATTATGAGATAATTATAATAAAAAGCGGGGTAGTAATTGATGAAGAATTAATCAGCAGGTCAAAAAAGTTACTAGTTGTAGGAAGAGCTGGAACAGGAACAGACAACATTGACATACAAATGTTAAAAAAAAAAAAAATTAAACTGATGCATTGTCCAGGACTTAATGCAATCGCAACTTCAGAATTTATCATATGTATGATTCTTTATTTAATAAAGGATATTGATAAAATAAATCAATCGATTACAAATAATAATTTTTCAAGACATATTTTTCAAATTAGACAGTTAGACTCGATGAATGTAGGTATAATTGGATTAGGAAAAGTAGGTATTAATCTTGTAAAAAGACTTTCAACATTTAATGCAAAAATATTTGGTTATGATATTTCAAATAAAAGTAAAGATAATTTAAAAAGCTTTGGAGTTAGATTTACTTCGAATATTGATCAGATTTTAACTAAATCAAATATCATAGTTCTATGCGCAAGTCTTAGTGAGAAAAGTAAAAACATTATAAATAAAAATAATTACAAGCTAATCAGAAGAGGTTCTTATTTGATAAATTGTGCTCGATCTAATTTAATGGATCAAAATATTATACTTAAAGCATTAGAAGAGAATATTTTAAAATCTATTGCAATTGATTTAATATATCCTGAGCCGTTGTATAAAGACAAAAAACAAAAGTTCCATGATCTTTTTTATCATCCCAATGTTTTTTATACACCTCATATTGCAGCTTTTACTTCGGAAACACAATCAAGGATATCTATCATTTTGGCCAATAAAATTAAAGATTATTTTAAAAACAAAACTTTTTAAATTTGATATAATACCTACAAATGAAATTTGGACCGTTTAAAAGTATAGTTATCATTGGTGGAGGGAGTTTGGTGCAGAACCTAATTCCCTGGATCACAGAAAAAAAAATTCCTTTTGGGTTGATTACCTCTACAAGACAATCAAAACTTATGGAAAAAGATGAAAAAATAAATAATATCAAAAATAAATTTATGAGTTTATGTCTTAAAAAACTCGATAGAGTTAAAATTAACAAATTCATTAGAACATTTCATGATCCTTTTTTTATTTCAATTGGTGCTGCGTGGATTTTCAAAAAAGAAATTTTGGAGATTTTCGATGACAACCTCTACAATCTCCATGGAACAAGGCTTCCTCTTAACAGAGGTGGAGCAACTATGAGTTGGCAAATATTGATGGGTAATAAACTTGGAAGTTGTTTGATTCATAAAGTTAATGAGGGTATTGATAAAGGAGATGTAATCTTTTATGACGAATTTCTTTATAATGCATGTAGAACTCCTCTTGAGTATCACCAATTGTATGTATCAAAAAATATTGAATTTTTTAAGAAAATATTTTCTGATCATTTTAATAAAACTACAAATGTTAAAATCAGCAGTCAGCCCGAATACTTATCAACATATTGGCCGAGACTCGATACAAAAACAAATGGATGGATAGATTGGAATCTCAAGCCGAAAAATATTGAAAATTTCATTTGTGCATTTGACGATCCTTATGCTGGAGCTTCAACTTATTTGAATAAAAAAATTGTTAGATTAAAAAAAGTTCTTCTTAATTCTGGAGATGGTGTTTTTCACAATTATCAAAATGGTATTATTTTTAGAAAAAATAAAAAATGGATTAATATTGCATTAGGAGAGTACTCTCTCATTGTAAACGAAATTTTAGATCATAAAGGTAATGATATTTTTAAAAACTTGAGAGAAGGAGATAGATTTTATACACCTTTAAGTGTACTAGATTCATCAAAATCTAGAGTTCAAATTTTACCTAGTGGTTAAGTTAAGATTTTATAGAAATAAATA
>MDTB01184031.1_pt1 | contig 18608 bp, 14 predicted proteins | sample 811161 | NCBI WGS metagenome assembly MDTB01 (sample SAMN05326650, study PRJNA326480) | marine metagenome | isolation source: seawater | place: Mediterranean Sea | collected 2009
ACTTACTTGAATGAGTCACTAAAATAATTTCTTTGAATCCTGCATAAATTGCTTCTTCAACGATATATTGAATGATTGGTTTATTTAATACAGGAAGCATTTCTTTTGGAATTGCCTTTGTTGCCGGTAGCATTCTTGTGCCTAACCCAGCTACAGGAATTACCACTTTATTAATTTTTTTCATTATATATAGAACTGATTTATTTATTAGAAGGTAATCAAAAGGAAAGCTTCTATAAATTTAAAGATGATCTTACTAGTTTTCTTTGTCGTTGATAAAATTATTTTTCGTAATCCATGATTTGGATTTGAGTTCGTTTTGTTACTTTTCTAATCTAATCTTGGCGTACCGACCTCGATAACCGAGCGATTCTATTGCGCTGGTAGCATCTCATCTTGTGGCTGTAAGCAGAGCGACGGAATACAAGCCCTCCCTTTCGCCTATCCTGTATTTGCATATCGGAATAAAAAGTAGCCATGTCTCTCAAATCTTTGGTGGTCTCTGCTCGACGGACTGAGAAGCTCTCTAAAGATGGGGATCGAGGCCTTCACTTTCAAATCACGCAAAAACTCATCAACTGGGTTGGGGCCGTTGTAGGTATCGTAATAGACATCCATCACTCATCTGTAATTCAGAAGGCTTGCGGCGATGCAGCTTATATCCTGAGATTCATCATCAAAATAATCATATTGGAAATAACCTAAACCCTGCAAGTATAAGCTTAATCCTGAAGACACTGCAGGAGCTATTAACATCGGGATCAGATCAACAACCGATGAGTGGCCACTCATTTAGAATTAGCACAGCACATGATCTAATGCAGGGCGAACCGCTGGAAAAGATTGTGGTGAGAGTTGGATAGCAGTCGAATTCGACTGCCCTGAAGTATCTGAAGAACTGGATGATTTAAATCAATCTATGAACTTAAGCACCTGCTTTAACTCCTCAGGTGGTTCTGGCAAATCTCTAAATACTCTCCAGGCTATTTTCGTACTTGGAACAAGAACCGCCCAAGCTGTAACAAAAATCCCCATAAAATAAATATACAGGCTCTTATTCGCGACAAACCACTCCTCAAGCGCTCCCTTATATGGAGCTATAATATTCGCATAGAAATCAACTGAAGCTTTTGCGCCGTGCATTATCTCTTCCTCACCACGAAATATAATAGAACCCACTCCTGAGAGGCCTGGACGAACTTGCTTTATAAGACTCTGAGTGTGCTCCGAATAAGCCCCAAATGTTTGCGTAGTTAGGGGCCTTGGGCCGATAACACTCATATCACCAAAAAATATATTCAATAGCTGCGGCAGCTCATTTATTTTGGTTTTACGCAAAAATGTGCCTACCGGTAGTACCCTAGGATCACCCTTCATGGTAACCGTGCCAGTACCGATGTTTGGGCTATTTTTCAGCATAGTCGCGAATTTAAACAACTTGAATTTATCACCGCCCTTACCGATCCGTTCCTGTAAAAAGAACACCTCACCTTCGCCAGTGAGCTTTAGTGTAATTAATATTGGCACCAGCAAAGGAGAAAGTAGCAATAACGCTATCCCAGAAAATAAAATATCAAAAAAACGATCCATTCTTACATCCTTTAATCTATGTATTTACCGAACTCTTTATGAGCAAAATTAGACAGGAGTCTAAAATAGAAAGTAACAATATCATCTTTGGTCCAATTAACTTTTTTCCTAAGCATCTCAATTCCATCCATAAATTCGTCTAACTTTGCCTCTTCAAAATCAGTCTGAGTTTGATAAACCCAATCGACTCAAAATGCTCCATATCTAAATCTTCATTATCAGTAAAAACTTTTCGCAGTTTTTTTATCTGTTGTGTCGATATCAAAGTGGTAACAAGACGTAAGTCGCAACACCATCACCCTTGACGATACTCTATATCCCTCAGAAACACATAAAATAGAGCATACGGGCCATGAAGCAGAACGGTATGCACCGCATATCAGATGTTACCTTTATATAACAGAACTAATTCTTTGTGAGAGATGCGTATTCCTTCCACTTTTCTTCCTAAAAAATAAACGCCGGAGGGTGCATCAAACAAAGATTTTTCGCTAAGCAAACCGTCTAGCGGACGCAACACGATACCTAAAACTGTTCCAACTACTTGAGAGATTCGACGAACCCTAGTTAGAGCCCATATAAAATATTTTATAGACCACTGCAAAGCTATTGCAGCACCTCCAACTCCACCCATCTTAATTGTCTCAAAGTCTCTAAAAAGGTATCTGTGACCCAGAACTGTATACCTGGTAAAATCGTATGCTCCTTCATGAACCTGTTGCATGAAAGGGGTTTCTGCATAGACGAAACCTCCAACCTTTAAAACTCGATATATCTCTTGAACCACCACAGCAGGTTCCACAACATGCTCCAAAACGGCTTGAATAACCACCCCATCATAGTAATTACTTTCTAATGGTAAATAATGCGCATCACAAACAACGTCTACGCTGTCAGAGCTATAGATATCAACTCCATGGATCTCAAGACTCCCGTTGTTCCATAATTCGTCAGTCCCAGATCCTCTCTCACCCGAACCAATAACAAGCACCCTTGGACGTTGGACGTTGGCAAACAACGCTGAAACAAAGGTATTAATATTCTCTTTAGTTACCTTATTTTCACCTTGGATTACCTTTCGAAATTTTCCAAATTTCGTCATAGGTCTATCCACATAAGTTGAGCCAGCGTGAAGACCACAAACTGTATCGCATAGTACATTGCTTATAATTACTGGTATCTCGTTATGAATAACAAAATGATGACCTTTATTAGAATGTATGCAGTCACTGTCAGAGCACCTTAACGTTCGTCCATCAGATGTTCTTTCTAATCTCGCTCGCTTTTCACAAACACAAACAATTGGAATTGTTTTACCTGTCTCCATGTTCCACCTAATGTCTAATTAAAGTTAATCTATCTAATAAATCGATAATTCTGTTTTCGTAACTATGCTTTTTTACTCCATCACAGGCATTTGCAACTAAACATTCTCTGAGTGCATCATCTTCAATAGCCATAGTTAAAGTTTTTTTGAAATCGCTCAAATCAGGCTTAAACATTAAGCAATTAACCTGATTATGCAGGAAGCTACCATACGAAGAATCTTCAGGACAAAGAATTAGGGACTTAGTCGCCATCAATTCAAAAAATCTTGTATTAAATATCCCCAACGCTGAGGGAGTATTAAGAAACACTTTGGATTGATTCATAAAATAACCATACTCAGCCCCTGTAGGCAAAATCGACCTACCTAAGTAATTTCTTGCTCCCCACTCTCCCCAAAATATCTTGTATTGCTCAAATTCTTCCTTAAGAGGACTCCTTAGAAAACCACTTAATCCTTTGTTTGACTTCGTAGCTAGATGACTATCTTTAAATAGTTGCTTTTTTACATTAAATCGCATGTCAGTATGGCTCGCATGCAATCCTCCGGTAAAAGAAAAGTCATACTTTTTTGCGAGGCCAAAATCTTTGAATCTATCAAGAGATATTCCAAATGGTAGATGAAAAAAAGGGATATTTAACTTAGCCTGCCATTCCTCAGCAGACGGATGAACTGTACTGACAAGACTAATTTTTTGCTTCTTGATATATTCAAATCTTAAATCAAGCTTTTTATATTCTTTATTCAAAAAATATACTTTGGGGATATCTACTGCTCCCACCTCAATCCGTGGGTGAGGGTCAACGCAATCTGTTGACCCGTCCTCATCCCAGCTTGTAGAAAAGACGATAAGATCTAGATCAGCGACATCTACATCAAGCTTAAATAGTACATCGCAAAACGTATCTTTTTTGGAATAGTTTTTATAGCCTGGCCCATAGAGCAAAACGTTAGTCAAACTAGTAAAAGCATCAATAATATCTTGGTGGTAATAACCAGACACATAATTTTCATAATTCTTAGAAAATATAAGTACATTTTTCATTTTAGTTAACACCTTTTCTCGGGGACTTGTCTTCCCTGCAATCATAGTGTGATATCCACTGATAATTCAGGAAAGGACTGCTTAATTCATATTTTTTCAAGTATTTGTAGAATAAAGCTTAAATGTTTCCAAGACCGCAACATAAAAACATATCAAAGTCCCCCAGTTTACATCTTAAGCTGGTAATGATGTATGTGCTATTTATTTATTTTCAAAACAACCCAGGAGGACATCGTAGAAAGTTCTTTGTACCTCCCAAATGAAAATAACCAGACAAACATTAAAATAAAGTAGCCCTTCAATCCCCTATATCTTAATGGATGGCCATATGAATCAACTACCGAATAGTCATATTTATCAGCATGATTTTTAAAGAAATTAACACTTTGATTATGACTTAAAAACCATTTGTGACGATCATCGGGTCGGTCATTAGGCAATCCATAAAATTTAATCCCTTTTCCAAAATAAATCCTAAATAATATCTCGTAGTTAAAACAGTTCGGAACTGAAATGATTATGTAATCGCTACTAATTCTTATCAATTCAGCGAACACTTCATGTAAATTATCGACATGCTCCAAAACATCGGTACAAACGACACAATCCACAGAGTTATCTTCTAAGGGAATACTCTGCTTTTCTAGGTCTACTGTAAGATCAATCTCAGGCCTTTCTAAAATATCTAAACCGATATACTCATCATGCACGTAATTTCTAAGATCGGAGCCAGATGAGCCAACATCTAGAACTTTGCCTTTCAGAAAATCCTTATACACAAGGCCGATATACCGAGCTCTCTCTGACCTTTCAGAAAATTGAAATCTTTTAGATTTATCTACTTTCATATTCATACGCCTTCCCTATTATTATTAGTAGCCTTTTCTAAAAGGACTAACCGTTGCTCACTTTTTGTTAAGTCAAATGACTCATTAGCTTCTTAAAGATAATTCACCTTTCCAATCTACTAGCTCGCCTTTAGTCATTCTCTTATTTATTAGGCCTTTAATATCATTTCCTAACTGCGCTATTCATTCCAGGCTTGAAGTCTGCAAGCTTTTGAATTAGTTCCCAGTTTTCTTTGAACCATAATATGTTTGCATTGAAGCCCTCTTCAAAATCAACAATTGGTTCATACTTAATTAGATTTTGGGCTTTTTCTATTGAAGCCAGTAACCTTGGCTTTGTATCCCATTTACGTCTTTCTCTATAGACGATTTCAGCTTTATTGGTGGTTGTTTTATTAACCATCTTGGCCATATCTGAGATACTAATTTCTTTCCCGGCTGCTAGGTTGAAATTTTCACCAACTGCGGCATCGTAGAAACCACCTTTAATTAACCCCTGAACAAGATCTAACACATAGGTAAAATCACGTGTCTCAGAACCATCGCCAGTAATTGGCAAGGAATTTCCTTGCATGGCCCAGTAAATAAAATTAGGAATAACATTTCTATATTGACCTGGAATTTCTCCAGGACCATACGAATTAAAGAAACGGCAGTTTACTGTTGCTAGATTGTAATGGTGATGATAAAAATTATTATACATTTCACCTGTCATCTTATTGATTTGATAAGGAGTAGTGAGATGCATAGAAATGAAATCTTCCTTTAGCGGCATCTTTGGGAAGGACCCGTAGATAGCGCAGCCGCTTGAAGCATAAACAAATTTATCAATACCTGCTAACGTAGAATATTCTAGTAACTTTGCATGTCCAAGTACATCCACATGAGCTGATTTTTCAGGATAATCGACTGAATTTTGATTGGCAAAAAACGCTGCTAAATGAAATACCATTGACGGCTTTTCTTTAAAAACTCTTTTTAGATCTTCATCACTCGTAATATCACCAAGTACAAACATAACATTGCCCATTGGCATTATATTTGATGTATCTTTCACTTTAATTGAAGACAAATTGTCAATAACCACAACCTTACCGGCATCTCCAACCAACAAGGACAAAGCTATAACTAGATTACTCCCAACAGCTCCCGCACCACCAGTAATTAGAACAGTTCTATCTTTATAATAAGATTTTATATTCTCATCAAGACTAATTCTTTTTAAGTACTCTTCAACCAAGTTTATTCTAAAGTTACAATTCATAGTTATTAATTAAAATCTCCAATATTTTTTCAGAAGCTGTTCCATCGCCGTAAGGATTGGTAGCTGCTGACATATCTAAATATAAACCTTTGTTATCTATTAATTCTTGGACATTTTCAGCAATTTTGTTTCTATTTGTGCCAACTAATTTAACAGTGCCATGCTCTAAAGCCTCAGGTCTTTCTGTGTTCTCTCTCATAACAAGAACTGGCTTTCCTAAAGAAGGAGCTTCCTCTTGAATACCACCAGAATCTGTAAGAATTAAATAAGAATTATCCATTAAAAATACAAAAGATAAGTATTCTAAAGGCTTAATAAGGTAAATATTATCTTCACTTTCAAGCATTTCAGTTACAGGCTCAACAACATTAGGATTCATATGCATTGGGTAAATAATTTTAAACTCTTTATTCAAGCTAGCAATATCTTTTAGGGCTTTGCATATATTTACAAAACTCTTACCAAAATTCTCTCTTCTATGGCCTGTTACCAAAATATATTTAGAGCCTTTTACTCTAAAATCAATATTTATCTCATTTTCTATTTTTTCTTGAAGCTCATGATCTTTTTTAATTTTATTCTGAGCAAATAAAAGTGCGTCAATAACAGTATTTCCACTGATGAAGATATCTTTTTCAAAAATATTTTCAGCAATTAAATTATTTTTTGAGTTAAGGGTGGGAGCAAAATGAAAATCTGTTAATCTAGAAGTTAGCTGCCTGTTAGCTTCTTCTGGCCATGGGCTGTAAATATCATTTGTTCTTAAGCCTGCCTCAACATGAGCAACTTTAATTTGCTTATAAAATGATGCCAATGCTGCGAAAAAAGAGGTAGATGTATCACCATGAACAAAAACTAAGTCTGGCTCAAAGTCATTTAAAACCTCTTTAACTTTTAATAAAATTCTTGAGGATAAGTGAAATAAATCCTGATTTTCTTGCATGATGTCTAAGTCATAATGCGGCTCTATTTCAAAAACATCTAATACTTGATCTAGTAACTGTCTATGCTGAGCAGTGATACAGACCTTTACTGAGAGTTTATTAGGATTAGAATTAGCATATCTACTAAGAGAATGGACTAAGGGAGCCATTTTTATAGCTTCAGGCCTAGTACCAAAAATGATTAAGAATTTTTTCATATTTACGGCCTCTCTCTAAGGCAGATCCCATCTATTTATTAAAAGCCTTTCATATTTTGAAGAATTTATTCTGCCGAGCTTATCTGTACCAAAAATTATTTTTGACATGATAGAACGAACTCTTTTAAAGTTTTTGACTGAAAATCATGGTCCTTCAGAAACGAGCGGATTTCAGTGATATTTTTTTCAAGATGTTTTCCATGCCAATACTCAAACCTTGCAGGGAGAAAAGGCCGAAACATATCTAATATTACCCGTCTCTTTGGGCCAAAATAACCTTCGTAGCCAAAATGGGTATATCCAATAAACGACTCATTCTCATTATTTAGCTTCTTACTGAGCTTCTGAAACCGAACAAAATCGAGCATTCTCATTCTATTGATATAATTTATATTATCCTTAGATACTATCCACCCAGTTTTTTCTTTAGGAATTTCATCAGCTGACAAAAGAAATTCTTGCGTCCAACATGCCGAGAATACTTTTTCAATAATGTCTTTAACAAAATAAGGACTGTCCATGTCAGCCCCTTTATTTGACAACATTTCTAATTTGCAATCCCCCTCTTGGAAACCTTTATGCGTCAATGGGTTTGGACCATGCTCAATATAAGTAAATGGATAATCTCCAAATATAGTCTTGTATTTTTCTATACCCTTAATAAATTCTTCCCTGGTATTTGAACATTGTGAGGTTCCGTGAAACGCAATCTCATGTCCCATTGATTGAGCTTCAAGTAAACCCTTTCGAAGCTCCGCATTTTCCCAGCCATGAGTTTCTGAAGGATTGCAGTGACGGCCCAACCATGAATTTTCTTCATCTACTCTTGCAAAAACTGCTGTTGTAATAAAAATATCATTTTCAGCAAAGGTTTTTAATATGCCTAAATGCTCTTTAGCAAGAAGATGGTCACAATCAGAAGTTATTACGAATGATTTCATTAAGTATTGATCTCTTTTAAATACGTGTTGTTAAATGTTATATATAATTTTAATACTATTACCAAAGATGAAAGCAATGAAAAAAAAGAAATTAGATAATAATATTGATGATTTGAGTATGTGAATGAAATAAAAATTAAAAAGGCCATTAATGCGAAGCTATATATTTTTTGAACACTCATGCGAATAGCTAATTGCAAGAACTTTGGCCTGCCGAGATAAAAATGCATTATGATAGATTTTATAATATTTGCCAAAATATAAGCTCCTAATGCTCCATCCACTCCAAAAAAATAAGTAAATATTGCAATAAACAAAAAATGAAGAATGCCTGAAATCATTCCTGAATTTCTAGTTATGTCTAATCGTTTATTCAGTAGAGCCCATGAACTATATTGATAAGTCCAAAAGCATAGAGAAATGCTAATGTAAAATACTAATATTTTTGGGATCTCACCGCTATATTTGAGTTCTAAAAATTGCTCATTAATTATCCCCATAAACACAAAAATACATAATCCAAAAAATAAATTGGTTATCACACATAAAGAGCACCAAGCCGCCAATGTTTCTTCTATTTTGGCTTCAAAAAAATTATTATTATTTGCGTGAAGCTTTCTTAATAAAAGAGTGTTTAAAATAGGCTCGAGCATAGAGTTTAGAGACCCCCCAGAAAAGACTCCTAAAGTTATGGCTAATATAAATGTATATGAAGCTAACAGCTCGAGGTTTTGAAAAAAAGAAAGAACTATCACACCACCAGCCATAGATAACATCAAACTGGTCAAAACATCACCATATTGATGCAATGCATATCTTTTATTATCTTTTGTTAATGAAGCTAAGCTTAATGAAAATAGATTTGAAGAGAAAATTTTGTAAAAAAATATTAAGTACAAAAATACAAGTAACTCAATAATTAACATACCAAAAACTATAGCAGTGATATTATTATGATTGATATATATTAAATAGAATACAAGGCATAATCTAAGAAAAGCAGAAAGATTTACTATTATCAATGATCGTATGATTCTCAGAGAGTAAATCATCACAGCATCAGTAATATATTTATTTACTCCAAGAAAAAACGAGTAACTAATTAATAAAAAAATTAGATAGGAATCAAAATTAAAGCCTATTAAAGTTAAAATTAATGTTATTAAAACAGGACTAACTATAAGCATAGAAGTAATTATTTTAATTTTAATTAGATCAATATTTAGAAGATCTATAGACTTTAAATCATTAATTTTTGTTATTTCTAGTTGGGTTATTATTTCTAATCCAATTCGTGCAATGGATACAGATACTAGTGAAAAAGATAATATTTGTTGAAAAAGACCGAATGATTCTTTTGTTAAAAGACTTGCTATTACTAAGCCAAAAACAGCGATTTGTATTTGTGCCAAAAATCTACCGACAAACGATAGGGATATTGCTCGATTAAATGCGATATTCATAGATTAATTAATCAGAATTCAGATAATACGATTTATACCAATCTATAAAATTATCTATGCCAGATTGGATAGGCGTGGATGGATTGAAATTGAAGTCATTTACAAGATTGGTGGAGTCAGCATGAGTTGCTTGTACGTCCCCAAGTTGCATAGGCAGGTAATTTTTTTTTGCGACTATGCCAAGCGAATTTTCGATTGCGTCAATGAAGCTGGTCAGCCGGACCGGTGAATTATTACCAATGTTATAGACTCTAAATGGAGCTGAAGAAGAAGAGGTAACATGAGTTGCAGGATCCCATTCCACGTTGCTTTGAGCGGGATATAAAATAACATTGCGGACACCTTCAACGATGTCAGCTACGTAAGTAAAGTCGCGGACCATATCACCATTATTAAAGATATCTATTGGCTTTCCCTCTAGAATAGCTTTAGTAAACAAAAATAATGCCATATCTGGCCGGCCCCAAGGCCCATAAACAGTGAAAAAGCGAAGTCCTGTAGTAGAGATGCCATAAAGACTCGAATAAGAGTGTGCCATCAGTTCGTTTGCTTTTTTAGTAGCTCCATAAAGACTTACCGGGTGATCAGCGTTCTTGTCCTCCGAAAAAGGATAATCTCTATTCAATCCATATACTGAAGAGCTTGAGGCATAAGATAAATTGGTAACTCCAAAATTTCGGCATGATTCCAAGATATTCAAGAATCCCTCTATATTTGCACTGATATACGCAGCTGGATTAGTGAGCGAATATCTAACACCGGCCTGTGCAGCAAGATTACAAACTGCATCAAAAGCTTGATCTTTGAAGAGAACGTTCAAATTTTCTTTATCCTCTAGACCTAAGTTAATAAAAAATGAGTTGGGATGTTTGGAAGACTGAATTAGCTCGTTATAGTTAGTCCTGTCAGCTTCAAAACCAGCCAACGCAAGCCTTGAGTGCTTTAAATTTACGTCATAATAATCATTTATTGAATCTAACCCATAAACGTCATGTCCGTCTTTTACGAGTCTATTTGCAAGATGAAACCCGATAAACCCAGCAGTTCCTGTTATTAATATCTTCATTATTTAATTTTTCCTTTAATTTAAGTAGTTGATACGTTCTTCTAATTGTCTCTCACTCTATCAATAAAGCTTACCCAACGAACAAACGATATTTGTAGTTATCATGCCTAGGTACATATACCTGTGGCGCCTCATTAAGAGATACTTGACGTTCTGCTGACGGTTTAGGTGATTTTAAAACAATTGCCAATGCGCTCTTGCGATAAGAAACTCTTATCTTTTCCTGTTAACCTAAATGAATACTCTAGATAGTGGTAGTTGTGACTATATAATCAGGGCTATACTCACAAAAATAACTCCCAAAAGCGCGCCTCACATCTACATCCTTTCATCAAGATATTTGCCTGTTTCTTTGTGAGCGAATTCGGGTAACAATTGAAAGTATAAACGGACAATATCATTCTTGTCCCATTTACCCTTAGCGCGCAAACTCGCAATCCCCTGGAAAAACTTTTCCAGTTCATCTTCATCAAAGTCTGGAGGGTTTTGTATAATCCCAACGCCATCAAACCTATCCATTACTAGATCTTCACCATCCGTGAAAAACTCTTCAAAATCTTTTTCACCTGTCGTGTCACTATCGAAGAAGTAACAAGGCCATCTCTTCTTAGCAATTAGTTCCTGAGAGCGATTACGCGCTTCTTCTTCACTTGCACATTCATAAGGTTCGTATCCAAGCTGCCTTATATATCTGCGAGCTATTTCCGAAAAAGTAATCAAATGTAACTTTTCACTCAACTTAGGGAAAAAGATATCTCTATTATTTCCAAGTAAACAAGACATCAAACATAGCTCTCCAGATTCTTTTGATGTGACAAAATAACGACGCACATCATTTGGTGCAGACATTGGCTGTTGTTTTGCAAAGCGTTGATTGAAACCATGGAGCAGAGATCCGTCTGAGAAGGCAACATTGGCGAACCGCGCCATTGAAATATTTTGCACCAAACTTTCCTTCATTAAAAACATTTCCATAATGCGCTTACTGGCTCCCATCATATTTACAGGATTTGCCGCTTTATCAGAAGAAACACAGAAATATTTTTTACACCCCATCTTTTTTGCCAGCTTCAACGTCTGAAGAGTATTGAAAATATTTACCATAATCATTCTCATAAGTGTAAAAGGATCTTTCTCACTTCGAACATGCTTCAATGCAGATAAATTAAAAATATAGTCATAAGGGCCATGCTCCTCAACCAAAGCCTCAAACTCTAAACTACCGCAATCAACCGCAAAGGTCCGGAAGTCGCCAGTTCCGTATCCAAAACCACTTCTAATATCCCTGACTAGCTCAACAGTATTATTCTCGCTAATGTCGACCACATGAAGAGCTTGAGGATTCCGCCTGAAGATTTCTTTAGATACCGCTTGCCCGATAGAGCCGGCTCCGCCGATTACTAAAAAACGGGCACTAGCCACAATGTTTAACAGTTGATTCTCAAGCTCTGCAATATCAGATGAGAATAATTCTGCATCTCTTCCGATAACATTTAAATAATCCATAAAATCTCCAAGTTAGACGTCACAATCAATTCCGATTAGACCAACACTTCTGCATAGCTTTTTCCACAGATATAGGAGGTGCCCAGTCCAATTGTTTTTTTGTCAAAGTCATATCAATTTGCATCGAATCTGAGAGCCGACGATAAATACCAAGTTTACCTATAGCTTTAAAAAACAACTTTAGTAGCCAATTAGGTATACATATTAATCTACTTTTGTATCCTCCAGTTGTAGCTAAAACAGTAAGAAGGTCTGATGTTGATAAATCAAAATCATCACTCACTAAAAATGTCTTATTTGCCGCTTTTGGATTAGACAAACAGCACACTATTAAATCTACTAAATTATCTAATGCAACTAAACTACGTTTATTAGGAATAGATTTAAGAGGTAACGGCAACTGTAAGGTTACTAGCTTTAGAAGTTTCGCGAAATTACCTCTCACATTTTCTCCGTAAATTAGAGGGGGTCGGATGACAACTAGGTCCATCTTAGATTTCGCAGTTAAATTTTTGAGCCCTATCTCTGCCTCAGCTTTAGAAATCGCATAAGGATCAGAGGGGTTGAGAGGGGACTTATGTGTGAATCTCTCATTTAATGTTGTCTTCTCCCCCAATACTTTTATTGAACTAATAAAAATAAATTGCTTCACTCCTGCGTTGATAGCTTGCTTCGCAAGCGCCAAGGTTGGAGAGGTGTTAATGTTCCGATATATAGCAAGGGAACCTTTGGAATTTTCTTTAAGGACATGCGCTCTTGCCGCAGCATGAACCACAATATCAACATTTTTTAACAGATCACTATAGTCTGTCGTTGAGTCAACAGTTTTGTAAACGAAGTTTTTACAATTATTTGGACAGGTTCGGCCAACTGCAACTGCATCAACAAAAGCAGTATGTTGTAGTAATGCAGATCCAACAAATCCAGACCCACCTGTGAGAAGAATTTTATGCATTATCTTTATTTAAATCTCCAAAACACTTAATTTCTTTCCAGAAAAATAATAAATGCAACCAATTTTGTTATTGTCAAAAGTCCTTACTATACTTAGGATAAATTAACTCTTAGAAGTTTTCCTAGTGATATCGAGTGTCATAAAAATTGATCATAAATCTTGTAATGGGACTCAATCACTTTTTCTTGATCAAAAAATTTTTCTGCTAGCTTTCTACTCTCTACGCCCATGTCGGCAAGCTTTTCATCAGCTAACATTTGTGAAATCATTTTTGCTAATTTTTTTTCATTTTTAGGTTCTACTGTTAAGCCGGTCTTGCCAGAAACAATAGCATCTCTGCAACCAGGATGATCGGTTGTAAGCACCGGAGTTCCGCTTGCGGCCGCTTCTAAAAGTACCTTAGGAATTCCCTCAGGATAATAGGATGGATAAACAAAAAGTTTTGCCGAGGCCAACAATACATCCAAATCAGTTCTATTACCTAGATATTCAACACCGCTATTCAGGCAAACCTCTAAAAGTTTTTCTTTAGGAATAACCGTAGGACTGAGAAGATCGATGGGCCCTGCTAACTTAAATTTGATATGACTTTTATTTTCTTTCTGCAAGATTTTCGCTGCTGCGCAAAATTCTAAAACACCTTTATCACTTAATATTCGCGATGCCATAAGAATAAAAGACTCATTTGAATCAAGAGCGCGATCGGGTGAGTATTTTTTAAGGTCTACTCCAGATCCTGCGATAATGAAAATTTTTGACCTATCACAAACCTTTGCCTTTAATAAAAAATCTACATCATTTTTACTCTGACAAATAACGCCAGATTCTTTTGATCGATAAATAAACCTATAGAGCTTTAGAATTAAAGCCAATCGAAATTTACTTTTCCAGCCAGTTTGTATAAATGCCGGCCCAAGGCCAGATATTGCACCAACAAATGGAGTATTTGTTAATCGTGCCACTATACCAAGTAATATCATTGGCTTTATAGTAACCGCATGTATTAAATCCGGCTTTCTTTTCCTTATTAAAAAAAATACCTTTATTAGCTCAATAAACTCATACCAAGGATACTTTGCAATTCTGCCTAAAGGACTTCGAAGTAACTTAAAGTTATTTACTTCATTATTATTTCGAACCTCAGTAAAATCCGTATACACACTCATATCAATGTTGTTCTTTTGAGCAACCATAGCTATTGGGAGTCTATGAGATAGGAAAAACCAATCAACATTAACGAACATAAACACTTTTTTCATAATTTATTTCCATGATCGCACCACTTACCCAAGTGCACCCTTCTCATGTCAATTCTTTCCCTAAGAGGCCAATCTACAATCTATCGGCCGATAAGAATTAAAATAGAAGCTTAACGCAACAAGATCCAAGCTTCTCCAAACGCTAAACTAAGTTAGAAATCCTACTGCTTATTCATTATGCTCCAGCCATAATTGAAACATCAGAACATTCCATAATTGGTATTGCCAATTTCTAGATCCAGACTTATGCTCTTCCCATTTCCAGCGAACGGTAGAAACATTAAAAAACCCCTCACGTTCAAGTCGTGAAGAATCTAAGAGTGCTTCTGCCCAGTCAAACAGTGGTCCTCTAAGCCATTCATCCAACGGGATAGAAAAACCCATCTTTGGTCTGTCTAATAAACTTTTAGGAACATACTTATAAAGGATTTTCTTTAAAATCCACTTAGTGTCACCGTTTCTTATCTTCATATGAAGTGGAAGAGATGCAGCAAATTTGATAACGTCCGGGTCAAGAAACGGGACTCTTGATTCAAGTGATACCGCCATCGCAGCCCTATCAACTTTTGTTAAAATGTCATTAGGTAGATAGCCGACGAGATCGGTCATCATCATCATCTCTATATCTGAAAGCATTACCGAATCGCCCCCACTAACTAAGGCGTCAGTAGTCACTTCACTAGGGTCAATAAGCCATTCACTTGGCTCCGCAACCTGAGAGAGCATTCTCATGTAGAGCTGATCAACATTTTCGGCACCTATTACGTTAGCACCCTTATGTATCTTGTCTCCTAAATTATTAAACCTTGACCCCAACAATGGACCAAGTATGCGATCTAACTGATTAATAGGAATACGTTGTAAACATGTTCCTATTAATTGTCTAAGGCTTTGGGGCAGGATTGAAAGCTTGCTCCAATATTTATCGGTAAGTATATATCGATTATATCCCCCAAAAAGTTCGTCCCCCGCATCTCCAGTAAGAGCGACGGTTACGTTTTTCTTAGCAATTTTCGATACCAAATATGTGGGTATCTGAGATGCGTCGGCGAAAGGCTCATCGTAAATTACAGGCAAAAGTGGCACGACATCTAGCGCTTCTTTACCTGTTACATAAAGATCAAAATGATTAGTCCCTAAATGTTCCGCGACTGCCCGAGCATGTTCAGCCTCATTGAATTTTTTACTCTCGAATCCGATCGAGCATGTATCTATCCGATCATTTGAATTTGCCTGCATTAGCGCACATATCAGACTAGAGTCTATGCCACCAGAAAGAAATGCTCCTAAGGGCACATCTGATAACATTTGCATTGACACAACGTTACTTAAAATATTCTCTAGATGAGTCTCAGCCTCAATATCGGAGCCTTCAAATAAGCTCTGTGATCCAGCTATCATTATATCTATTGTTGACCAATACTGCCTAATGCTGAGCGAACCGTAAGCACTCTGCAAAGAGACGATCGCACCTGATTCTACTTTGGAGATATTTTTATAAATTGACAAAGGAGATGGAATGGAACCTAAACGTAAATATTGGGCCAAAGCTTTACGGTCTATTTCATTATTAAAGCCAGGAAATTTTTTTATCGCTTTAAGCTCAGAAGCAAAAACCCACGCTCCATTCACCCAACCGTAATAAAGTGGTTTCTCACCCATTCGATCCCGAGCAAGAGATAACGTTTTCTTTAACGTGTCCCAAACTGCTAAAGCAAACATACCATGGGTTTTTTGCAATGCAACATCTAACCCCCAAAAATCAATCAACTCGACCAGAGTCTCCGTATCAGATTGACTCCGCCATTGGATCTGTGTAATTCCATCCAGCTCTGCGCGCAATTCAACGTGGTTGTAGATTTCTCCATTGTATGAAATGACATATCGTTTTGACTGTGATGCCATAGGCTGTGTTGCCGCACTACTTAGGTCTAAAATAGAAAGCCGAGCATGCGCCAGCCCAATGTCATCGGTGGCATCATGCCATAATCCTCTACCATCAGGTCCCCTATGGGGCATTGTCCCTATCATTTCATTCAACACACCTTCAGGGGATGCATTCACTACATTAAGAAATCCAGCAATACCGCACACGACTTCAAATACTCCTTGTTATTAGTTTAGCTGTTCAAATAAAGAATCATATCTGCTAACCATACGATCCATGGAATATTCATTTGATACATGACTCCACGATTCTTGACCCAAAATTCTTCGTTCTATCGTGCTTAATCCTAGTATCTGAGTAATTTTATCTGCAAGATCTATTGGATCATTTATTTTCGTAATCCTGACATGTCCATTTGAAAGTAGTCTGGCATCGCCACAATCAGAAGATACGCATGGAAGTTTTGATAGCATAGCCTCGGCAAGTACATTGGGAAAACCCTCAGTCCTTGAAGGTAAACAAAATATATCCATTAATCCAAAACAAGTATTTACATCATTCCGCTCGCCCATAAGAATAAATCTATCTAACTTTGACTTACTCGAAATAGAATCCACTAGAGCCTTATTAGTATTCTCAAAACCAGATCCTATGAATACAAACTTCACGTCCGGAAATTTATTTAGCACATCTTGGGAGGCCTCTATAAGAATATCCTGCCCCTTGTCTTCAGAAAGGCGGCCAACACAGCCAACCACTAAATCAGTTTGCCGAATACCGATTTCATTTTTAAGATTCGCCACTAAGACAGGATCAGGCTTAAACTGTTTTGCATCATACCCATTGGGGATCACGATCATTTTTAACTTGTCATACCCTAACTGAATATGCTTAATTTTTGCTGCGTGGGCAACAACAACGATTTTAGAAGGAATCAGGCGAGACACCAATGCACAAATCTTTCGAATGACGGCTGTTAGCCAAGATCCTTGTTTAAGATCCGTAGTCCGGATCGACCAAATAATACATTTAACACCTATGAGTTTCGCAGCGATCCCAGCAATTAAGTCAGCATGGTACAACCAAGTCTGAACAATATCTGGCCTCAATTTCAGTAATAATCGCGCCAACTTAAAGGGAGCCAATAACCCTCCAATTCCAACCGAAAAATTACAAGAATAAACCGGTATACCTAAAGCATTAAAACGATCACCAAAGACGCCCTGATTCTTTAATGAAATTATTGAGATATCAAATTTCTGATGGTCTAAATGCGACACTAGCTTATAAAGTGAATTCTCAGCACCTCCCAAGGAAAGTCCAGTAATCACATGAGTGAGTTTCAATCTCATTTAAATGGAACTCTCATCTGGTTTTTTTTGCTTATTGTTACGAGATGAGTTGACGCAGGCCATTAATAAACCGATTAAAATCCAAGGTATTTTGTCAGAATAAGGTAAACCTGTTACGAAACCATTTAGCAATAGAGTCAATATTGAAGTAAAAAATAAGACAAATAGAGTATTATCAATGAAAGGCTTTTTCCTGTATAAACTGATCATCAGATAGACGAACATGAGTGTGTATAATATGAATGCAAAAAATCCTAATTCTGCACTGATATTCACATAGCTATTGTGTGCATCTGAAGTTTTTAAATAGTCAAAATAGTGGCTATATCCTTTAGGCCCTACTCCGATTAATGGATTTTCTGAAGCCATAATGACACCACTTTCAATCAGATTGAGTCTATCTGCGTTTGAGGCTTCCGAAGCATTCCATCTCCCTATAAAAAGATCGCCATATAAATACAAAACAGACCCGATTGCGATTAGTGAAATGGAAATCGCTTGTCTATTACGGATAAAAGATATTAATAACACCCCGCCTGAAATTAATACAGCAGATTTTGATAGCGTCATCAATATAGAAAAATAAAGTAGGGCAAAAACTATCAACATGATGGGTCTACTTATAGACCTAGACATTAATAAGAAAATGGACATAGGTACCATTAGAGAAAAATAGTATCCGAGACTGTTAGAATTTAAATTCTCTATCCAAGAGAGAACCGGAAGCCCAAAAAACCATTGTTGAGAGCCATACCAGTTGATCCATGAATAACAAAAAAGAGCCAGACCTCCGAGCCAAAGTAGCCGAATACAGTAGATAACTTGATCATAGGTCTTAATATAAATAGCAAACACTGAGGTCACGAGCGCATAGTACACCCAGCGAAGTACGACCCCTAATCCATCAAAACCAACCGTGTAATAATTACTTAATAAAACATGGTACGAAAACGAAACAAATGC
>MDTB01078258.1_pt1 | contig 18607 bp, 14 predicted proteins | sample 811161 | NCBI WGS metagenome assembly MDTB01 (sample SAMN05326650, study PRJNA326480) | marine metagenome | isolation source: seawater | place: Mediterranean Sea | collected 2009
CTTGATTGATCTTGTGATGGACCGTCGCCACTGGATGTTGTTGATTGTGGCGTTGGCCTGTATCGCGGCTTTAGGGGCTTGGATTGTTGAGTTGGATTGGGGACTCTCTGAATCAATGGATCCTGCTCCAGCCACTTCACAACCCCGTTGAGGGGTGCATGTACACCCACGTCATCCGGCCATCACGCAGTTGCCTCTGCAGACGGATGTAGTCGTTAGGAACGCCTTCGTAGAGATCCAGCTGTTGCATCAGGGCTGGATCAACTTGGTAGACCTCGCCGTTGATGGCCTCATCGCCAACCCAGAGCATCGGATAGCTCGCAGCAGTACTCAATCGCACTCCCTCTAACCAGCCATCGGGCTGGCGCTGAGCCCCTGCCAACAGATGATGGGCGGATCGGCCTGATTTCAGGCTGCCGTAGACAAAGATCAGCTGGAGGGAGATGGCCATGGCGGCTGCGGTGTTGGTGATCCTGCTGTTGACGGCTTTGGGCTGGTGGCTCAGCCGTAGCACTCCTTGGGGCCGGCAGCTCGGTATGACCATGGTGGTGCTGCTTCTTGGTCTGCTGGTCACGAATATCAGCGGCTGGCAGCCAGAGAAAGCGGCAGCTGGTTGGGTCAGCGGCCCATTGACCTCCTTGGCCATCGCCCAGCTGCTGCTGGCGGTTGATCTCAGACGGGTTTGGCCCGATGCCCGGCTCCTGCTGAGCCCCTTTGTCACCTCTGTGCTGCTGACCCTGGTTGCGGTCTTGCTGGGCGGACTGGTGTTAGGGCCATTACTTGGACCTGAACGCACTGTCCTGGCTGGGGTTTTCACTGCCACCTTCACTGGCGGCAGCCTTAACTTCGTCTCGGTGGCACGCACCCTGCAGCCGCCCGATTCGTTGCTGTTGGTGGCAACTGCCGCCGATCACGTGGTCTTTGCGATCTGGTTCGCTGTAAGTCTTTGGCTGGGCCAGCGCGGTACCCGCCCAGTGCCGGAAAGCCTGAAGCCCGCACCCAAGGCAACAGGTGATTCGCCGGCTGGTGGCTACGGGCTGGCTTTTGTTTGGGGACTTGGGGTGTTGTTGGGTTCCCAGCTGGTTGGCTTGGCAATACCAGCGGTGCCTTCCATCCTGGTGCTGACAACGGTGGCACTGGTGGCGGCGCAGTTGCCCTGGGGGCGCTCACGCCGCGGTTGTTACGACGAAGGTTTGCTGTTGATCCAGCCATTTTTCGTCGTGATTGGCCTGAGCTCTCCAGTCGGTGGGTTGCTTGGAGAGGGGCTGCCGGTGCTGGTTTATGCGGCTTGGATTGTGGCGCTGCAAGCGATCGCTTTGTTGCTGGTGCGCCGTTGGCGCCGCTGGCCGTTAGGTGAAACCTTGGTGGCCTCCCAGGCGGCAATTGGGGGGCCGAGCACAGCGCTGGCATTGGCGACCTCCCTGAAGCGGCCGGAATTGGCTTTGCCGGCAGTGGCGATTGGGTTGTTGGGTTATTTGGTGGGCACCTATCTGGGATTAATCGCCAGTGCTGTGCTGTTCACACCAGCAGCGTTGTAGATCAGCTGGTCGGATGCCTCAACATGAGCCTGCTTTGATTTAATTCTTGAGTGTGTTGAAACGTGAAAATAGTTCACTTTTGATCTCAACAGTTTGGGAAAAGAGATGTTGACCTGAGAGCTTATGAAGTGTTGAAATATGAATATCACAACAGCGATTCAACAGATCAATGGTTTCCAAATGTTGTTTTTCGTCTAAATGAGATGTTGGTTCGTCTGATAAAATCAATGATGGCTTATTAAGCACCATTCTGGCAACTTGCATGAGTTGAATCTGGCCTGAAGAAAAATCATTGCTGAATTCACTAATTATCGTATCTAGGCTCATTGGCAGTTGTAGTACGAAATCAGCAAGCTTAACTTCCTCAAGAGCTTGGAATATTTCATCCTTGCTGTAATTCCCCATTGGGTCCATAAAATCTTTAATGTTATCGCCGAGCATTTTTGACTGTTGCGGAATGAATCCTACATTGAAATCAATTAATTGATTTTTGCTAGGTGTATTTGGAATACGATCAATAAGTATTTGCCCTGATTTTTGCACATATAGGCCACCCAACACCTTGAGAAGGCTAGACTTACCGCAGCCAGGCCTCCCCACTAAAGCATAGGAATTACCGGCCTCAAAAAGATAGCTAAAATCTTTTATAATCGGCATTGTTGGTTGATATCCGAAGTCAATTGATATCATTTCCAAGCTATTTAATCGTCTAACAGCTTGTGAGTTCTGTTTTTCTGCAATGCGTTTACTGTATGTACGGTACTCGTTGATGTCACGAATTGCATTTCGACTGAAATAGGTTGGCAAAGTAGAAATGAGAGATGATGTTGAACTGGCTAGTTCAACGAACGAATTGGAGATAGCTGAGAATGCAATAAATATAGTAAGGTACGCGCCTTGGCTTGTGCCCGTAGACTCGCTATATAAGAAAAGTATTGATGCAATTAGAAGCGCAGTTAATCCAGAATTTACAAATGTCCCTGTCTGATTCAAGAAGTTCATTCGAAGGTTTACTTCGTTTAATTCATTCCTTTTCTTTGTGTATTCATTTTCGATATCTCTTTCCTGCCCCAAGCCTCGCAAATCACCTATAGTCGTTACTGTTTTATAGAGTATTTGGTTAATTTGTGAGTTAATAGAAATAGATTTGATGCTTACTCTTCCGCTAATCCAGCTCATTACCACGTTGGCCCCTGCAGGTATTAGTGATAGAAAAACTAGTGTTGATAATGTTGATCCGGTTTGAGAAACAAGACCAAAAATAATAAAATTCATTATTATGGTAAAGACTGACGTCGGAATATCGACAAGCACTGCCCTGACAGCAGAAGTAAAAGCTACTGCAGTTTGAAATGTGATACTCCAGCTACCAACCGAACGTGACGGTAATGACAAAACCTGTGATGAAAGAAAGCGATCGACAACCCCTAGATAACTTCGAAGACCAATATCATTTTCAAGCATAGCTCCGAAAAAACTACTCACTCCACTTAAGTACGCCCCCACCATTTGGCTTACAAAAACTGCAATCCCAATGACGAGGAGATCATTAATTCTGTTTTCTGGCACAATCCTAGTAAATATCGGTTCGATTGCTAGGGTTGGAATCAAACCGATAGCTGCACCTGTCAGAGCAAATACTAGAAGAATTAGATAACGTCTCCATAAGGGCAGTAACATTATCGTTAGGAACTTCCACTTGCTGATTTTGCTTTTAGGAAGTGTATTTGCGATTAAATAGCATGTAGTACCTTGAGGAAATGAACTCCTTTCGTACTCTTTATTCATTGGCTTGGATGACCAGAATTTGGCGGTACCCAATTCATTATTGATAAACAATGATCTCGATACGAGAGCAGTTAATCCATCTGGATCCAAGAGCTCTTGGTTTTCAATAACAAGCAAGCCAAGTGATTGAAGAATATTGATTAAATCAGAGCTTTTCAATTCACTATCTTTATTTCTACATACAGACAAATAGTATTGTCTTGATGCATCTGGAATTGAGCGACCCAGCACTTGATCTAATAGTATTTCCTGAAGTGAATTCGCTGCGGAATCCATATTAAACATATTTTGGTGTTGGTTAAAGATCTGCATTTATTAACCTTCCTTTGGTTAATTTGAGATTTGATTTATAGGATAGGGTTGATGGATATAGATGATTGATGAAAATTGAATTAGGACAATTTTTGGTGATTCCATCAGCCATTGTTTTGTGATAGCGGGGCGAAATCGCTGAGAATACTTCATCTAGTATTAGATATCTTGGCCTTTGTAGTAGTATGCGGAGCAATTGAATGACCAATAATTCGCCTCCACTGAGGTTATTGGTGCTGTCCATCACGATACGAGTTAGGTTCGCCATGATTGGTAATGTTGAAAATCCAAGCTCATCTGCTAAATCAAAAACATTGGAGACTGGAGCTTTTGAGCCAAGCCTGATATTTTCCAAGATTGAACTTTGGATCAGATAAGGTTTGCCATCAATGAGAGGTATCTGATTGCCTGTCTTTGTCATCTCGCTAATATTCACTCCATCTAGGGCTACAATGCCACTGCTTGGTGAAAGTCTGCCCGCAATTAATTTAGCTAATGTAGATTTCCCCTCCCCTGTTTTGCTAGATATTAGTATCGGGAATTGCGTCTCCTTAATTGATATATCTGCAGAATCGAGTATCGGTTGAGAGTACATCGAAAATTGAAATGTAACATTGTTGAAGGTCAGTCCTTTCGGCACTAAATCCACATTTTCAGTGAATGCTGCGTATGGGTTAGTCTTAGTAGCCTCGTAGGTTTTAAACTCAGCCAACCTGTCATAGGCAATTCTGGTTTTCTGCAGTGAAGCTAAGATTGGTGATATCCTGAGTAGTGGAGATAGTGAAATTCCAATTAGTACGTTAATAGCTGCGTACTGTCCCAAACTCATGTTGCCCTTAATGATAGTGAATGCGGCTGCAACTAATATGAAAGCTGAAATGCCTGAGTCGATGGCTGTGATCACCATTGATTCCAACGAACTTGTCCAGCTTATTCTCATTTGTGCTCTATATTTTATGATCTCCGCAACTGCAACCTTTTGAAGGTAATAATACTCTCGGCCTTCCATTCGAATTTGCTGAAGGTCAGACAAAATATTGTAGAGACACTTACCAGCTACATTTTCAGCCTGCTGCATTATTTGTTCTTGTGCCTTTTGAATAGGTAGAATCTTAGAGCTCCAGTAAAAAGCACTTAGAACACCTAGAAAAGCTATGACTGCAAGTAGTCCAGACGAAAATGACAAGACAAAAAATAAAACAATCACATTTACGGCGGATATGATTACAGTTACGATTGATTCTTGGCTTGATCCAAGAATCTCATCAACACTTTCAAACTTGGAGATTATTTCTCCAGATCTACGATCAAGAAAAAAGCTTTCAGGCAGTGCCAGGAGCCTTCTATAGACAGAAAGATTCCATTGACTTGCCCAATCTGTATATCGAATGGCAACGACCAGGCTGATTGCTAGTGCCGATGCGGCAGCTGTGATGCCCACCCCTATTTGGATCCAGCCAAGAGGCCTGGCCCAATTACTTAGTTGCATTTGAAGTATCCAGTCGAAAAATACATCCTGTATCTGGGCGCTTGATACTTGAAATATCGAGGCTAAAAGGGCTGCCATTGTTGCTATGGAGAGTGATACAACACCAATGGCTGATAAATACTCCCTGATTGGTATATTGATCAGTTCTTCTTCTGCCTTGGGCTTCCATTGCTCTTTAAATTTAGTTTTTATAATTCTAGGAACTAATATCAAGCTCTGAAATGCATCTTTCGATGCTACAGTTGTAGTTAAGATCTTTCCTGAATTTGGATCATTGTACGTAATGATATCTTCGTCGATTGATGTGATAACAATAAAATGACTATTTTCCCAAAGGGCAATGCATGGTATCTGTTCATCTTGTATTTCGTCCATTTGAATATCCGTTTGGCAAATAAGCCTCAGCCCAACTTCCTTTGAAAACCTAATCATGTCCTGAACATTGATCCCCCCCCGCGTCGATCCATATAATGGTCTCAGATCATTTAGGCAGACTTTTGCTCCAAAATGGTCTAGGAGCATTGTTAGACAAGCCAGACCACACTCTGCCTCCTCTGATTGAAAGACAACTTTAAATTCAGGGTTCTTTCTTATAGCTTGCTTGATCTTTCCCAGCAGCTCAATCATTATTGACACCCTGCCTATATCCTGCCTGCTGACGCAGCCATGGAATTAAGAATGAAACAGGTCTGAAGGTCTCATAGGTGCATTGAACTTCAGCTGGCCCTCCAGCACTAAGCCCCCATGGCGGTATGGTTCCTGTGGTCCATTCCGGCTTACCTCCTGACATTGGAATTGTGATCTCAACCAGATATGGAAAAGCGTCGTAAATGTTTCTTTCAGTTTGGCTTTGGGCGAACTCAAACAATGAATTAACTGTGTAATCCAGTCCGAGCTTTCTTTCAAGGGCGGAAGGATTTGTTGGGATCATTCCAACGTTACGAACCACACCACGTACATACCCATACTTCTCTGGAGGTGATTCCGCTGGACTGATTAGACACTTATCACCTACAAGCATCTTCCTCGCTTGGTCAGCTGATGCCAGGAACACTCCTTGGATATCACCCTCTCCATATGAAATTTGAGCGACTGACCCGCCTTCCTCAACTACCGTATCTGGTGCTACATCTATTGTGCTGACAATACCATTAATTGGACTCCTAATATTCGTTGCACGAGCTTTTGCATACTCTGAATCCTCCTTCCCTTCCAGATCTTTCTGATAATCGCTTGATATTCGGTCGATTTCTGATTGTTCTTCAGCGCGAAGACTTGCGATTCTGCCTTTAAATGTATATGCCTGAAGCTTTAAATCATCAAGTTCCTTGAGTTGTGACAAATACTCGTTTCTGCTGATATCCCCATATGCCACGAGAGGTTCAATGTTTTTTAAAAGCAATTCATTCTTTTCTATTTGCGCTTCTAAAACGTTCAATGAAGCTATCGTTGCTTCAATCTCCTGCTTCGTCGAAAGCTGCGTTTGCATTAACTCAGCTGCTGAGGTTCTTCTGGTAAGGTCCGCGATTGCGCTTGACGATCTCAACTTGATATCAAATTCTTTGGTATCAAGCTTTACCAACATCTCTCCTTCCTCAACACGAGTTCCAGGCTCAACTAAAATTTCCTCAACGAAACCACCTGATGGTGCTGTTACACGTTCAATCAATCCTTTTCTGGTGATCATTCCGTATCCCTTGGCATCAGGCTGGATCTTATAAAAAATCGCCCAAAACAAAATTACAAATGACATTACTGAAATTCCCAGTAATAGACATAAGTAAGGCCTTGAGCCCACTTCCCTCATGTATGTATTGGGAATATTTTTAATCATCGATAATATTGATCAGTTTTAATTTACTGCAACAGCAGCCTCCCTTCATTGGCTTGTCTTTATTTGCTGATAATCAGCATTGTTTGCACCATCGATTTTTTTTCAAAATAGAATTGCCTTATTTTCCCAATATGACTAGTTATTTTACTGCGCTAAATTCAACGGCTAAATTTTATGCAATTCCCTGCTTAGCCCTTTACGCCTTTTCCTCGCTATTCTTTTCGTCTGCGCTTTGCCAGGAGACACCCAAGGGTTATGGTTCTGTTAATGATGAATTTTCTGTTTCTACCGATTTTGTAGGTTCTATTGATTTACCTTCAATTGATTCCTTTTTAGATAGTGTTAGTCAGCCAATCTCGATTCAGCCTTTAAATGATTACAAGATAGTGACTTTTGGAGACTCGTCTTTTGCATGCATTGATCAAGATGCTGTTGCTGCAGCTCCCGCACTCTCGCGCAGCCGTTGTATCCCTTTCGATTCCTCAAAAGATTCCTTCTCCCTTGGCTTCAGGGACACAGTTGTGCGATCTATATTTTATAGCCCAAAATTTTATTCTACTTTAAATGATGTTGAATCACAATCTTGGCTCGTCAGGCAGACATTTTCCTCTTGGTATCCAAATGTCAGTATTAGTAGTGGTTCTCTTCTTCAGGCTAATTCAGTCTATACATCTAATTATGAATCAACCAGCAGTGGTTCTTCCAACCCTTCTGCTTCTGGGACTGCTTTCCAGGCTAGCAATGCCTTGTCGGGTGACAATTCCAGCACAGCATCGAGTTCATCTACAGTTTCTTCCATAGAGGAACGAGTTCGTGATCTTTTGGACGGGAACAGCAGTTCTGACACTGGACTAACAGATCCTACGACAACTTTTAGTAGCTACTTGCAAGGATATCCTATCTTGACATTAACATGGTCTTTTTTGGACCCAACTAGAGCGGATAAGATTAATGCCGCAAAATTTTCGCTTACGTCATCACAAAAGTCTGTTGAGTCTACAGCTCGCGATATTGCTTATTCGGTTGCCAATTTATATGGGTCTATTTTAGCTCAGGAATATGCTATATCAGGATACTTGCTTCAAGCAGTTTCGGCTCAGGAACTACTTGAAATCTATGAAAATCAATTTGAGGCAGGTCTCTTACCTATCAATCAACTTTTAACCCAAAAATCTGAGCTTGAACAGATAAAGTTCAATCTTATTCTTGCCTCCTCTCAACGAGATAGCTACATACAGCAATTATTGCCTTTGATTGGTCTTGACCAACCCTATTCACAACTTTTCTTGCCACAACAGATCCAGCTTCCTAGTGGTTGGCCACTTTCTGAGGATGCAACAGTGAGATTGATTGAACGTTATCCTTCACTTTTATCGCTCAATGCTCAAGCTTCTCAAATGTCAAGTTTGGCCAAGTCATCAAGGAAATCTTACCTTCCAACGCTTTCTGTACTCGCTTATATGACATATGTAGGGACTAGAGGCTCATCTTCTTCGTTCCCTCCTGGTCAACCTCAGGGAGCCTGGTCTAGTCAATTTTCAACATATGCTGGATTAAATCTCACATGGCAGTTGTTTGACGGATTTTCACAATTTCAGCAATCTAAAAGTTATATGGCTCAATCACGATCGTATGCTGAGCAACTCGATAATGAACTTCAGGACCTTACTAGTCAAGCTATGGGGAGTATTGCTCTCCTCAATCGTTCTACTGCAGGGTTTGCTTCGCTAAATTCTAGTTACGAAGCCAGTGTTCTGGCTCTCTCTTCCGAAACAAGACGATCTCAATCTGGATTTTCTGACCCTATTGCTTCTTTGCAGGCTGAACAGGCACTTGGCCAGGTTGTTTCTTCCTATAGTTCATATTATGAGCAGATATATGGCTCTCTGATGTCTCTGCTCAAATTAACTGGTCTCAACCTTGACCAACTTTTCGATTAGTGCTTACCCCTTATCTATGGATTATTTCGTAACGCTCGTTAATTAAATTGGTCCTCCTGTGAGTATGCATGTTTTCTGGGTGCATCCATAGGCAGTTCAGTATCAATTTTTCCTTGAGCATCTCTTTCTGCCTCGTCTGCTGTTTTGGCAGATTGCTAGCTTCATGTTTCCTGAAGTCTCCTCAGATTTCAGATCCGCTGACCTGAAGTTGACCTGATCACTAGCACTCCCCTAGTTGGCCACGCATTCAAAAGCTGATCATGTAATCAATGCTACAAAACCTCGCCGGTATAGTTTCGAAATATTGGACTCCAATACCATATCAATGTTTAGGTCTTTTTGCTGAGAAGATTTTGCTTCACACGTTCAGCCGTTGGCTTATTCGAAGGTATCCGCATTTGAACGCCTAGTCGTCGAGCAATAAAAAGAACATCCCCCCTTGCAATGAGTAAAACCTTATCGCTAAAACACGTTGAAAGCTTGATGCCAGTATTCTCCTCCAAAGTCATAGACAGACTGGTGTCTCTCTTCACCAGCCCCGTAGCTTCCAGTCCTTTCCCGCTGGACTGCCGTCATGGTCACCAGTTCTTTTGGTAGCGGAAGGCACATTCCAGGGGTGATTGGCGTTCAGTATCTATGATTAGCTTTCTGGGAAGCCGATTTTGGCTATGTTTTAGATACCAGTACGGTCGTCGGTATGGTTCAGCAAGCGGGGAAGCAAGCTGAGAGCGAACTCTTTGCCTTGTTGAGTGTCCTTGGTCAAGACGATGAGCTTCTGCAGAGGCTTAAAAATACAAGCGATGTGTCTGCTCAGGCCGCCTTGATTGAAGCGGAAGGTTTTGATTACAGCCTAATTGACCAGGCTTGCCTTGATTTTGAAAGGTTCAATGCGTCTGTTCCTGACAAGGGTGATGGTCCATTCTTGTTGACTAAGCGGCTTACTTCGATACGAGATAAACTAACTGAAGATAATAATAATGTAATCGCCGATAAGTTTTCTGCTTATCAAGAAACCCTTCATTCATTAGCTGGTGGAAAGGGTTCTAGTTGGTGGTCTAATGTCACTAAAGGTGTCACCAAGGACGCTGATAAAGTCGCTGATGATACTACCAAAGCTGCCGATGAAACGGCTCAGACTGTTGAAAAATCAAGTGATGCCATAAGTGATGATGTCCAAGGCGAATCCAACAAGGCTGAAAAGAATTGGAAAGGAGCTGAGGATTCCGCTACAAAAGTTGGTTCTGATGTAGTCCAAGCAGGTGAAGCTGCCCAAGAAACAGTTGTTTCTACGGTTGGTTCAAAACAATTAGATACGGCTGATGCTGACGCATATAAGGCGATGAATGATGAAGCCAATTTTGATCTCAATGAACTCCGTACTGGGGCTGATGTTACCAACGATTTGGTAAAGGCCGGATGGGACGGGATGACTGGTCATTCAGGCGATGCCACAAAAGAGCTTGATAAAGCAGGCACCTCATCAATGAGGGGTTTGGATCATGCATCCAAGGATGCAGCTGAGTGGGGCGAAAACACACTCAAAGGTTTAACTGATGACGGCAAAGACTTAAAATATTTAAATTTTGGCAAAAAAAGTGGCCTTGGAAGTTACCTCTACGATGATTACTACAAGGGTGCAATGAATGCGCTCAAAGCTGATGGCGATACGACCACAGCTGATCGTGAACATTGGCTTGACAAAATGGGATCGAATTGGTCGAATCTTGATCTCAAAAGTAATCCAAAAGACTGGGGTAATGATTTTCAAAAACTTGAAGATGCAACCTTCAAAACTGCTGGAGACCTTGACCAGGCGGTTTTGGGACGCAATCAATCCGGAGCTGTTTTTGAAAACCTAGGCAAAACGACGTGGTCACAACGTGAGAAAGATGCTGAGAAGTTTTTTGACACAGGAAAGGATTGGGTTACCGAAACGGCTGATTGGACAAAGCACGAGGGCAAGGAACTTGGAGACTTGGCAAAATCGGGCCTCGAAATGGGAGGCGAGTCTGCTTTGTATGACTTATCATTTGGCACTGACAAGAAGGCTGAGGATGCTGCAAAACAAGACAATAAAGATGTGAAATTTGATAGTATCAAAGCCCTTGACTCGGCTGAGAAGGAAACCTTTTCTACTTTTGATGATGGGATGTCAATGGTCAGCTATTCAGCTGATGCTTGGGTTGGGAATGGGGCTGGACAGATTGCGCAGGCCGCGATTGGTGTGGCAGGGGGAGAAGAGTTCATGGCCGCTCAAGCAGTTAGCGGTCTAGCTCATTATGACTATGATCATAACAAAACTGATCAATGGCGTAATGAGAAGCAGAAAGACAAAAAACAGATTGCTGAATTACAAGAACAAATGGAGGAACAGAAGGACCAGTTGGTCTCGAATGTGAGTGATAGAGGTGATGATGGTCAACTCCGAGACAGCCGCTCCTCAGGTTACCTTGGTGGGGATGATCGCGAACGTTCTGCTGGGACTTCAGTTGAGCAACGACGATTTGATTCCGATAGTCAAACCTCACGGGTGGATCTGCTGCAGCAGAGATCTGTGAGTGATCAACTGTCCTCCAGCGTGAGTGACAGGCTTGATGACCGACAATTCACTGGCAATGATTCCTCAAGTCTTCTGGATAGAGACGACCGTGAAAGTTCCTTTGGAACCTCAGTTGATCAGCCCAATCTTGTCGATCAACCCAATTCTGACTCAGGCGGTGAATCGCCCCATAGAGATGATATGCGGTTGGCTTCTGAATCGGTCGATTCTACTTCTGATCGAAGTTCTTGACTATTAAACTGTTTGCTTTGTATTTTCCAGTTGCGTGTAGCTGCCTTTTGCAGTTATTTAGAATTTGAAATGTTTATAAAGCATTTCAAATTGATTTTATCTACACAAGTTTTCATCAAGATATTGCCTAAACTTGGGATGAGCAAAATTGCCACGCTAGAAATTTAATGACTATTGCGCATTCAAAAAATTTCCCTGGCGAGGTTAATTCCTTTCTGGTTGCACTTCAAGATGAAAGCGAATTTGCAAATTCCTTACGACAGGTCACCAGCATTAAGGCAGAGGATGAGGTTCTGGAATCGCAGGGCTTCGATGCCGATGCGATTAGACGAGATCTGCGGCAAGTTACTTTTACTGATCCCGTCTCCTCTGAACAGATCAATCTGTTGAGTTGGATGAGTATCCACTGCCAGCTTGATAATAGCTCTGCAGGGATTTCCATTTCAGCGTTCGTGAATGCTTTGTCATCCGAGGGCGTTACGGAGACTATCTCTCAATCTGCTGAATTCCATAACTTCGCCTCCATGATTAGATCTCTGGCGGGTGGCGTAGGAAATTCCACCGCACCTAGATCCAAGATCCCGCATGCAGATCAAATCGGTGATGCAGGCGAAACAAAGGACGGTGGTGCTGAGATTGTGGACACTCCTTCTGAAGAGACGGCAGGTACTGCCACTCGGTCCTCAGAACGCAGCGCGAGCTCTTCTGCAGATACCACCATGGTCGATGACCGGAATATCAAAGAAGCGGGGGCTGCTGATTTAGAAAGTCGCGGCAGTCAGGATGAGGATTTTGGCCGTGATTCCTCTTCCAGAGATGATGATTTAAGCGATCGCGGTTCCGGTCATGGCTCTGAAGTGAGTCGTGGGAGTATCGATGAGGATGATCAAGACAAAGAACGTTCCGCTGACGGTGGGGAAAAAGGTCGAGATGATTTGGAGGACGATGGCATTGAATTCCGAGACGCTTTTGATACGGGAATGGTGAGTGGGGATGATAGGGTTCGATTTGTTTCTCAATTTGTAGATTCAGCCGACCGTGATTATGCCGCAAACGTACGCGACGGATATGCAAAGCAAGGTTATGACGGTCAAATGGAAAGTAGAAAGATGTATGTAGATAGCGGCAAAGTTGACCTAGCCCAAAGCAAAAGTAGGGATATTGATCAAGATTATGAAACACAGTCGAATGTTGAGAGAAATTTAAGAGGGAGCTCCAAAGTCCGTGCTTTGACGGGGGAGGGTGATGATGAGCCCACTAAGTCCAGTAGTGGTGAATTCGCGGAGTTGAAATCAGACGAGGAGGCCCTTAATAACTTATCCGGGGAGAGTCCTACTGGTTCCGGCAGTGATGGTGGAGATGGTGGAGGAGATGATTCCGATCCCGTCGATCTCGACTAATCCTCTTTCCTTTGAACCGCTCCACTAAGGCCTTGATTGTGTTGCAGGTGCTCACCGTCTTGGCTCTGCTTTGGTTCCAAGGAGGCCAACTGTTTTAGATGTCTGCGCGTTGGTCCTTTCGGGGGATTACAGCAGCGGCTGTTGCCTGGAAGCTGGAGCCAGGGGGAGGAGAAGCCTTGGTGGGCTCCAGCTACTGAATGGAACGGCTTGAGCAGGAGCTGCATGTGCTCAAACGCTTGATTAATGACCAGCAGCATCCAGCTGAGGCATTGATTCGCCTTTGGCTCTGGAATCGAGATCCCAGCTTCACAGTGGCTGAAGTGGAAGAGCATGTGGTCCTGGTGAAACAGCAAATCGCACAGTTGTGACCGATTGCGCTGCAACAGATCTCAGTCTCTGATTGACTTCAGCTGCCCAATCAAAATTCGCAAAACCGAACCGGCCTGGGCGGTTCTCGGGCTGATGCTCCAACGGCCTCTCCCTTTAGGACAAGGATGTCGTTTGAGATAACTCCATGAGAAACCGAGTTCTCCCTATTGCCCTTGGCGCTGCCGTTGCCGTCGTTAGCTTTGGTGCCATCGCTATTCCCGCTGCCAACGCTCAGCCGGTGGTGGTGGTTCGCCCCGCTCGTCATCATCACCATCACCATCGTCGCGGTGATTGGAATGTCCCCCCAGCTGCTGCTGCCATGGCTGGTGCTGGCATCTTGTTAAATGGCATCGCCCACATGGAGCAGGCTCAGCAACCGGTCGTCTATCAACAGCCTGTTTATCAACAACCCGTCGTCTACCAGCAGCCGATGTATGCCCAGCCCATGCCTGTGATGGCTCCTGCTGGCTGGTGATTCAAACCCCACCACAGGTGGGAATTCCACACAAAAAAGCCCTGGTTTTGGTCAGGGCTTTTTTGTCTGCTTGGTATCGATCTTGTCTGGTCTTTCTGGGACCCGTTCTTCCAGCGCTTCAATTTGCTCGCTGTTGAGGCGTTGTTGGCCTGAATTCATCATCTCGGTGTAGGAGAACGCCCGTCGTTTGGCTGGCTGCTCATTGGAATTCGCCATGGCTCGGTGCTGGTGTTTCTAGTGATCTTGAGAAGCAATCATGATTCGCTCCATTCAACACTGATGGATTGCCCCTGCTTGCAAGGCAGAGAACCCTCATTTTGACGGTGGCTTGCGGTAGCCACAGCAAACCCAAACCCCAGCGGCATGTGTGTTCGCACGGAGATAGAACTCAATAAACCTTGCATTCCTCAGAGCTGAAGTCAGATTGAGCTCGACGCTTCTTAGGTCGAGTCATGGAAAGAACGTTTATCTCCAGCACCAAAGCTCAATACGACATCTCCCGCTCTCTGCTTGCTGATCGAAACAGTCGTCGCCCGGTTTACCTCTCGACCTACCTCTCCCGTCTGGCAAGGTCTGGGTTAAAGGGACTGAAGTCGATGCTCGGCTGGTGGGTGAATCTTGTGCTGAGCCTGTTCTGATCACTCCTAATGGGAGCTCTTGTTGATGGGGCTTGGAACCGATGTAACAAAAGATCCCTTGCTACCAAGAAGAAAACAGATTCTTGTCATGGCTCGGCTTCTTCTTGGCTTGCTCTTTCTGTCAACGACAATGCCAGCGCTTGCCGGCTCAGCAACGGCTCAGTCCATTTGGAAACAAGGCCAAGCGATGGAAAAAGCGCGTCAGCAGGTTCCTACTGGAGCCACAGTCACGGGAAGTCATTGCAGCGTCATTGATTCAGCTCGTGACACCGTCTGGACTTGCACTGTGATGTGGGATGACTAAAGCGCCGTGGTTCTGACTTCGCCAAAGTCAGCTTGATCGCAGTGAAGCAGCACTGTTGAAGTCTTCTTCTCGCCAACTTGCAAATGTGGGCTGGGAAAACTTTGCGGTTTTCAAGGTCCAACCCTGAGCTGCCAACTGCCGCAAGCCCGCCATCAGTGCTTTGGTGTCCCCACTGCTGATCCATTGCTGCTTCAACTTCGGCAGGGTTTCTATGAAGCACTCCATGGGGAGCTCCAGTAACAACAGGCTGTGCTCCCCCTCCAAGCGTTGAATGGAGCCCTGATCGCTTTGCTGCCACAACCTCAGCAAGAGATCTAAAGCAAGTGCCTTGCCTTCTGCGCCGGGGTCGACGCCATCTGCAATGGGTTGTGTCAGGCCCTTCCCCCCCAGGGGAAGACGCCGCTGGCCATCTTGTTCGATGAGCGCCAGGCAAACCAAATAGGGGCTTTCCGCCATGGCTTGGTCATTGCAGTCGAATGGCTCCAAAACTACGAGCCCTCGTGTTGGCAAGGGCTTTCTCTTGTTGTGCGCTGTTCGCTAGCCCACAGCGGTCTGGCTGGAACAACTGACAAAGTCCCTGCAGCATCTGGTCCCAAGTGGCTGCCAAGTACATCAACAACGTTCGCGTTCTTTGCAAAGAAGGCTGCGAGCAGTCATTCATTGCCGCGATGGAGTCATGGGTGAATCCAGACGGGATGCTCGATGCCTACTGGGCGAAGACTGGTGAGCGGCGGTATTGCTTCATCGGGCTGTGGGAGAGCGAAGAACAGCTGGTTGCCGCCCGGCCCCAAATGCTTGAACACCTCAATGCCACGCGGCATCTCTTCGAGGAGCTCTCTCCAGAGCTTGGAGTCACAGACCCTGTGTCTGGCCCCGTGGTTACTCATAAGTGCTAAATCGGCTGGGTAAACCTTTGAACCACTGAGGCCCAGCGATACAAAACCCGGCTCTAGGCCGGGTTTTGTGGATGGAGCCAAAGAGATTCGAGCCCTTGACCACCTGCTAGCCGCGCAGGTTGTTGATCGCAGCCTGGGAATGCGATGCCTGGAGTTGCGCCAATTCTCTTCGGACAAACCCTATTGCTGAGGCTGGCTCAGCTTTCCATCTGGGCGAACAGCACCTTGTGGTTAGCCACAACTTCGGCATCGCTGATGGCGGGGGTGATGTCCATCTCAACGCCAAATTGAGCGCGCCACGGCGCTAGGTGCTTAAAGAGTTCTGCCGTTCCGTTTGCCTTAAGGATGGCTACCACCTGCCCCTGGCCAGGAAGGTGGACGCGCTGCAGCAGTTCAAAGCCTTCAAAGCAGTCGTTCTGGCAGCCATCGTCGAAGTAGCTGATGAATTCTCGGTAGCCGGCCAGCTGGCTATCGATATCGGGGAAGGTTCCGATGACGCAATAAAGCTGCACTGCAAGAAAGCGTGGAGCAGGACCCTATGGCCAGAGCGCTGCTCAATGCAGTGCTCTGGCTCACCTCCGGAAGAACCAGAACTGCTAATGGGGAGTGACGACCCTCTAGCGACACATCAGAACTGCCCATCTGGATACCTCTGCCGTGCTCATGGGGCACAAGGGATTCCAAGGGGTCGGGCCAGGGTTATCCCAGCTGGCGGGACGTCCTACTGCTAGCTACCTGTTGTTGTTCCCCCGCCGGGGCTGGCAACAGGGAAAGTCCCAGGGGCTGAGGGTTATTGAGTTTCTGGGCGCACAAGCCGCTCTTCAAGACGGCCTCTGGAGGGGCGGCCTAAGTCCCGGAGTTCGCATCTCTCCGGGCACCACTTCCGTATCAGTATAAATGTACTAAAATAAAAAGCTCTGGAGTTGGCTCATGCGACCCGTCTTTTTGGATATCCAGGTCGGCGATGTGGTGGCGGTCAACCCGCCGCGTGAGAAGGCTTATCTGGCGAAAGTGATCTTTGTCGAAGGCGGGGCCAGGACCAACGATCCCAACTTCGTTCAAGTGGTTCGAGAGCCTGACTGCAGTGTGATGAACATCTGCCCCAGCTGGATTATTGAGCGCTTGCCCTGCCAGTCCGACCCTGGGCCGCCGCAGCATCTCCGGTGTCGTTGAGAGGCTTTGGACTTTCAGAACGCCTTCTCTCTCGATTGCTGCCAGCCGGAGACAGTCATCGATTTCAATTATTTCGCTTAGAGTATTTTGGTAAGCCGGTAGCGGCGTCACACATGAGGCCCTTAAGCGCTTGGATACGATTACAAAAAGGCCGATAGCGACAACGTCACCCAGGCGAGTTGATTTTGAATTGGCTGCTTATATGGCGAGTGATGATCGCATCGCTCTTTGGCAAATCATCAGTACAGTTCTTCCCATTATTGCTATTTCAGTAGGCCTTGGCATAGCAACGCAATCTCTTACTGCGCAGACATTTGTGCTTTCTGCTGTGCTTTTCGTGCTGCTTGTCCTTTTCTTGAGCCGTAGTTTTTCTCTGATGCATGATTGTGGTCATCAGAGTTTATTTCGCTCTAAGAGTGCAAATCGCATTGCAGCATTTCTTCTTAGCTTGATTCATGGCATGCCTCATTATCCGTGGTCACGTGGGCATGCTTTTCACCACAAGCACAATGGTAATTGGGACCGTTATAGAGGGCCTTCTGCTTTGATCACCAGTCAAGAGTTCGATCGAAAAACAAATTCTTCAAAGCGTTTGTATGAAATTCTCCGTCATCCACTCTTGTTGTTTCCTGGGGGTTTTTTCTACTTAATCATTAAGCCTAGAGTCGCTCTTTTGCTCGGCTTTTTCGAGTTTATTCTGCATTCGCTCCGCGCTTGTCTTAAAGATACTGCTGCTGGAAAGCTTCCTGATCTTGGCCAAATTGCGCTGAATCATAAATCAAGTTTCTTTTATACAAAAGGAGAAGCCATTGATACGGCTGCTAATACAGTTTGCGTTGCCTTGATTTGGTGGTGGGCTGGTAGTTCGATCGGGTACTTGCATTTCTGGATTCTCTACTTCTTGGTGATGAGCACAAGTGCTGCTTTGATGATTGCAGTGTTTTTCATACAGCACAACTATCCAGGATCTTATGCAAGTAATGAAGAGGATTGGAGTTACTTCAAGGGAGCTCTCGAAGGTTCCTCCTTCCTTCAAATGCCAGCAATTCTGAACTGGTTCACTGCCGATATCGCTTATCACCACATTCACCACCTTTCGGAGAGAATCCCCAATTACCGCCTCAGCCAATGCCATCAAGCCAATATTCATTTGCTCGGCGGCGTTCGGCGCCTTTACCTCTCGGAAATTTCTACCTGTTTCTCGCTAATCCTTTGGGATCGAGAGAAGCTTGAGCTCACGACCACAACTGCAGCCTGAAAAGCAGAATTAATTTTGGAAAGCAAGTCGATATCGACTTGCTTGTGTTGTGCAGAGGCCAGTGGAGAGTTGAGGTCCTGTCTTGGCAATGGATGGGCGCTATTAGCGCTCACCCAAGATTTCTTGCCAACTTGGCGAAAGAACTTGTTTTTCTTCCATGAGATGAATAGACGTCAGAACTTTGTCGGCCTGTCGAATGAGTTGTAGGCCTTCTTTCCTGCTGTTTGACGCGTCGATCTGCAGCAGCAAATCGGCGTAGGAACTCTTCAGTTGTTTCAAGGTCATACCTGAGGGTGGTTGTTCTCGTTTAAGTGGACGGATGGACGGCGGTCGATTGTCGCTGAGGCATTAGGCGGTCAAAAGATGGTCAGTTCTTATTCCCGGATTACCAAACCTTTTCAA
>MDTB01021776.1_pt1 | contig 18606 bp, 15 predicted proteins | sample 811161 | NCBI WGS metagenome assembly MDTB01 (sample SAMN05326650, study PRJNA326480) | marine metagenome | isolation source: seawater | place: Mediterranean Sea | collected 2009
ATTAGAAAATAAAGTTAAAGATGTTTTTAATGTTGGTACTGGTAAAGGATTAAGTGTTTTAGATATTATAAATGGTTTTCAGCAGGCAAATGACTTAAAATTAAATTATGAGTTTGGTCCCAGAAGAGAAGGAGATGTTGAAAAAATATATTCTGATGGAAAAAAAACTAAAAAAATTCTAGGTTGGAGTGCAAATAGAACTACAAATGAAGCCTTAATTTCAGCATGGAATTGGCAAATTTCAAAAAACAATACGAAATTAATTTAGTGTAGTTATGAAAAAAATATCTATCAGTAGTAGGTAAAATTATGATAACAAAAAAAACCAAAATTTATATTGCTGGTCATAAAGGTATGGTTGGTTCTGCTATATGGCGTTCTTTAAATTCTAGAGGTTATTCCAATTTGATTGGTAAAACTAGTAACGAGTTGGATTTAAGAAATCAACAAGCTGTTGAAAAGTTTTACAGTTTAGAAAAGCCAGAAGTAGTTATTGATGCTGCCGCTAAGGTTGGTGGAATACTTGCCAATAATGAATATCCTTATCAGTTTTTAATGGAAAATATGCAGATCCAAAATAATTTAATTAGTGGTGCATTTAAATCTGGAATTGAAAAATTTATATTCCTTGGTAGTTCCTGTATTTACCCCAAGTTTGCATCTCAACCCCTGAAGGAGGAATATCTATTAACGGATTCTTTAGAGCCAACAAACGAATGGTACGCAATTGCAAAGATTACAGGAGTTAAGGCCTGTCAATCTATTCGAAAACAATTTGGTAAAGATTATGTGAGTTTGATGCCAACTAATTTGTATGGCTATAATGACAACTTTGATTTAAACTCTTCTCATGTTATTCCAGCTATGATTCGAAAATTTCATGAGGCTAAAAAAAATGATCATACTGCTGTAACACTCTGGGGTAGCGGAACACCTATGCGTGAGTTTTTATTTGTAGATGACTTAGCTGAGGCGGTTATTTATGCTCTTGAAAATAAATTATCTGAACATTTATATAATGTTGGATCTGGAAAAGATATAACTATTAAAGAGTTAGCAGAAAATATTCAAAAAGCTATAGGGCACCAAGGTGAAATTATTTGGGATAGCTCAAAGCCTGATGGTACTTCTAGAAAATTGTTAGATGTTTCTAAAATGAAAGCCATCGGTTGGACCTATTCAACAGATTTAGATGAAGGAATTGAAAAAACTTACAAATGGTTTTTAGAAAATATTAATAACTTTAAAGAAGTTAAATTATGAAAGTAGCACTTATAACTGGCGTAACCGGACAAGACGGATCATATCTTGCTGAGTTACTACTTGAAAAAGGATATGAAGTTCACGGTATTAAAAGAAGATCATCTTCTTTAAATACTCAGCGTATTGATCATATTTATCAAGATCCACATGAAGAAAATCCAAAATTTAAGTTGTACTATGGGGATTTAACGGATTCTTTAAATATAACCAAAATTATTCAAATTTGTCAGCCAGATGAGATTTATAATTTGGGTGCTATGTCTCATGTTAAAGTTTCATTTGATATGCCTGAGTATGTTGGACAAGTTGATGCATTAGGGCCTCTTAGAATTTTAGAGGCTGTTCGTTTATTAGGACTTGAAAAGAAAACTAAAATTTATCAAGCATCAACATCGGAACTATATGGGGGAATGCCGGAGAATAAAAACAAAAAAGGATTTTATGATGAAAATTCAACATTCTATCCAAGATCACCATACGGAGTTGCTAAGATTTATGGTTTCTGGATTACCAAAAATTATCGTGAAGCTTATGGTATGTTCGCTTGTAATGGTATTTTATTTAATCATGAATCTCCAAGACGAGGTGAAACTTTTGTTACTCGTAAAATTACCCGAGCCGTTGCTAAAATAGCTTTAGGAAAACAAGACAAGTTGTATTTAGGAAATTTAGATGCTAAAAGAGATTGGGGGCATGCTAAAGACTACGTAAGAATGATGTGGATGATTCTTCAAGCTAATGAAGCTGAGGATTGGATTATCGCAACTGGAAAAACTACAACAGTAAGAGACTTTGTTAGATTAGCTTTCAAAGAGGTTGGTATAACACTAAAATTTGAGGGTAAGGGAGTTGATGAAAAAGCCTATGTTAAATCTTGCTTAAATAACAAATATCAATTAGATATTGGTAAAGAAATTTTATCAATCGATCCACAGTATTTTAGACCCACTGAAGTTGATTTATTAATTGGCGACCCTTCAAAAGCAAAAGAAAAATTAGGATGGGAACCTGAACATAATTTATCATCACTTATTAAAGATATGGTGGAGTCTGACATAAAACTATTTAAAAATTAAACAATGAATAAAATATTAATTACGGTAGATTCCGGTTTTATAGCATCACATGTTGTTCGTAGATTTTTAAACAATTATCCAAATTATTACAAAAAGCAATATAGCTAAACTGATAAATGAAAGAATTAAAGATTACTATTCTTACAGATAATCCAAATAGCTGGATTATTCCTTTCGTAGAAGATTTAAAAAAAGAACTTGTCGAACATAAAGTTACTCATATTTTTTCAGCATCTGATGCACTTGAAGGAGATATCATGCTAATTTTAGGTTGTGAAAAAATAATAAAATCTGAATATTTAACAAGACATAAAAGTAATATTGTAGTTCATCCTAGCGGTCTCCCCAAAGGTAAAGGTTTTTCTCCACTGGCTTGGCAGATTATAGAAGGGATTAACACGATTCCTGTTACATTGTTTGAGGCCGTAGAAAAAATAGATGCTGGAGAGATTTATTTGCTAGATTATATTAAATTGAATGGAAGTGAATTAAATGATGAAATTAAATGTAAGCAAGGATCAATAACAAAAAAAATGATACATGAATATATTAATAATTTCCCGAATATTAAAGGCATACCTCAAAATGGTGAAGAAACCTTTTATAAGAGAAGAACATCTGAATCAAGTGAATTAAGTATTGATTTAAGCATAAAAGAGCAATTTAACACTTTAAGAGTTGTTGATAATGAAAGGTATCCAGCATATTTTAAATACAAGGATGAAAAATATATAGTTAAGATATATAAAGATGATAAAAAAAATCAATTATCAAATAGTTAAAATATTTAGTATATGTTTTTAGCTATATCATTAAATCTTCAATATTTTTTCTTAAAAATTAACATTTTAAAAATCTATAAATGATACCCTTTAATAAGCCTTATTTTTCAGGCAAAGAATTTGATTTCGTTACAGATGCTGTCGATGAAGGTAAACTTTCTGGTAATGGAAAATATACAAAACTAAGTCAAGATTTTTTTGAATCGAAGTATGGATTCAAAAAAACATTATTAACAACTTCATGTACTGATGCTTTAGAAATGTGTGCTATTTTATTGGATATTAAGCCCGGAGATGAGGTTATTGTTCCATCATTCACATTTGTTTCTACAGCTTTAGCATTTGTAAGACAGGGTGCTCAAATAATATTTGCCGATTCTAATCATTATAATCCAAATCTTGATATTAGTAAATTAGAGACTTTGATAACAAATAAAACAAAAGTCATTGTCACCGTACATTATGCTGGATTTTCTGTAGATATGGACGTTTTAATGTCTTTGGCAAACAAATATAATCTATATGTTGTTGAAGATGCTGCACAAGCTATTGATAGTTTTTATAAAGGAAAACCTTTGGGGAGCATAGGACATTTATCAACCTTTTCTTTTCACGAAACCAAAAATATAAGCTCAGGAGAAGGAGGTTTATTAGCAATAAATGATTCTAAGTTTACTAAAAGAGCTGAAATAATATGGGAAAAAGGAACTAATAGAACTTCATTTTTCAGAGGAGAAATAAATAAATATGGATGGGTTGACACTGGCTCATCATTTTTACCATCTGAAATTACTGCAGCATTTTTATATGCCCAATTATTGAAAATGGATGATATTCAAAGTCGAAGAAAATTTATTTGGAATAAATATTATGATGCCTTACTTCCTATTGTTGAGAAAGCAGGAATTAAATTACCAGTTTTTCCAGATTTTACTACTAACAATGCGCATATGTTTTACTTAGTTTGTAAATCTTTAGAACAAAGAACTGCACTAATAGATTTTCTTAAAAAAAATGATATTCATGCTGTTTTTCATTATTCAAGTTTACATAAAAGTGATTACTATTTAAATGTAAACAAATCAGAAAATCTAAAACTTAAATATTCTGATTTATATTCTAATTCATTAGTTAGATTACCTCTTTACTATGACTTATCAAATGATGAAATTGATCACATATTAAAAATTTTAAATCAATTTATTAATAATAATTAAATTATATGTGTGGTATATTAGGATTTATTGGAAATGAAATGCCTTCAGTTGAAAAATTTGAAAATGCCTTGAATAAAATTTCTCACCGTGGTCCAGATAATATAGAATATAATCAGATCGATAATAAATGTATTTTAGGACACACAAGACTGTCAATTATTGATCTTGAATCTAGGTCTAATCAACCTTTTCAAATAGGTGATTATTTTATTACTTACAATGGTGAAATTTTTAATTTTATAGAATTAAAAACTCAATTGCAAGAAAATGGCTATGTTTTTAAAACTAAATCTGATACAGAAGTGCTTCTTTATTCCTATATACATTGGGATGAGAAATGTGTTGAAAAATTTAATGGTATGTGGGCCTTTTGCATTTATAATAAAAAAAATAAAAAGGCTTTTTTATCAAGGGATAGATTTGGAGTAAAGCCTCTTAGATATTACTATAAAGATAAAAATTTAATTTTTGCTTCTGAATCAAAAGCAATTCTTCCATTGGTTAATCATAAAGTAAAACCCAATATTGAAAAAATTATAAATTTTATTAAAGAAAGCGAAGGCTGCTTTTCAACAAGTACTTGGTTTGACGATATTTACAATTTATTGCCAGGTCATAATGCTATCTTTTGTAATGGGGAACTAAATTCTTATCAATATTTTAAATCACCAGTAAAAAAATCGTTAAGTTCAAATTCAAAAATTTTTTTAAAAAAATTAAAAAATGCAATAAATTTAAGATTGATTTCAGATGTTCCCATTGGATACACCTTGTCTTCTGGCTTAGATTCTACTTCTATTGTTGCTTTAGCTAAATCAAATGAAGATGATTTAGTAACATATACTGCTGGATTTAGATCAATAGAAAGTGAACATAAATTAGTTGAAAAGTTCACAAATGAATATAAAATCAAAAATAAAATAATATATAATGAGTTTAAAGATGAAAAAGCTATACACAAACTAGTTTATCATCTTGAATCCGGACATGGTTCACCTGCTATATTACCATTATTTTCATTATACGATAAAATCAGTAAAGATAGAATCAAAGTTGTTATAGAGGGGCAGGGTGCTGATGAATTATTAGCGGGTTACGTGAGCCCAAACTATATCCCATTTTTATTTTCAAAATTTATGAGTTTAAATTTTAAAGATATTATTCGTATTCTAAAATCAAAAAAAGATTTTACAAAATCAGAAGCTTTATCAAAATATTTTAGATCTGCTTTGTTGCCATTTATTAGAGACCTTATCTTTTTTTTTAAAAATAAAAATCTTTTAAATGTTAAATATTTTTTCACAAAACGAGAAAAAAGACTTTATTTAAAGTCAAGTAATTATTTTTCTAATTATCTAAATAGACAACATTCACAAACTTTAACAAATTTATTACATTATGGAGATGCAATTTCTATGGCATATTCAATTGAAAGTAGAGTTCCTTTTCTAGACATAAATTTTATAAACTACTGCTCAAATTTAATTGAAGACTGTAAAATGGGTATTTATGATAACAAATTTGTAGGAAAGCTTCTATTTAGAAAAGAAATGGAGTCAATTCTTCCAGATTATATTTTACACAATAAGAAAAAAGGGTTTACAACACCAGTTCATAGAATAATTAATTCCGATTGGGCCAAATCTTTTCTTTGTAACTTAAGACATATTAAATCACATTCAATTTTATCTTTATCTTCAATAAATAAAATAGAAAAAAATAAATCTCAATTTTCAGAAAATATTTTATTTAGAATTTTAATCACCGAAGTCTGGTTTAAAAATTTTTATGAATGAAAATCTTAACAATTAGTAAATTATTTTTTTTGTTAACTGGTTTTTTATTTGCGCTTTTTGCTATAAGAATAATTGGTGTCGAAGTTTATGGTGAAACAACATTTATAATAGGGTTATTGTATGTATTTGATTTTATTTTTTCTGGAAAAAATGAAATAAATATATTAAAATCAAAATCAAAATTATTATCGTCAGATTTAATTAAATCTTTATTAAAAGGCTCTTCAATCTTTTTTTTAGTTCTTTTTATTCTTTCAATTTTTTTAAGTAAAGTATTTTCAGATTATATTTTTTTTTATCCAATAATATCATGGCTTTCTGGAATGCAAGCTGTTTTCCAAATGCACATTAACAAAAATTATAAGCTAAAATTTTTAGCATATAATAATTTGTTTATTGGCATATTTAATTTGTCAATTGGCCTCTTATTAATTTATTTCTTCAAGGAAATTGGATATTTTATATCTATTTCGCTAAGTCTACTACTAAGTGTTCTTTATTATTTATCAAAATTTAATCTTAATTTCAAAGATATTTTAATCTCTAAACCATTATATTTTTGGAATAATAAAGCCAGTTTTATTTTTTCATCTTTTTCTATTACATCTTTTGGTGATGTTTTGCCAATATTTGTAAAATTTTATTTTAATTCTTACATATTGGGAATATATATGATTTCAGTTAAGATTATTAAAACAGGCTTTAGTTTTATTGCTAATTTGTATGCTAATTATTTAATTAAATCGAATATTAAAATTAAATCATTAATTAAAATTACTTATGTTTCATTATTCACATACATTTTAATTTTATTGACATATAATTACATTAAAGAAATCTCATATTTTATTGATCTTATAAATATGATTATTGGAGTGAAAGACAGTCAGGCTTTTATAAACTATTCGATTTATTTTGTTAGTATATTTTTTTTAGATTCAATAGTTATTGCTTTATCCCCTTTATTAATAAGATTAAATACAAATATCATAATTATACTCCGACTTATTCATGTTTTTACATTGAGTTGTATGTTTTATTTAAACAATCTAACTTTAGAAAACTTTAGCATAGTAATAAGTTTGGCTATTTTTATATCATTGTTTTTTATCCCCCTTTATACAAAATATAAACAAAGATGAAAATTTTACATTTAAATACTACTCTAAAGGGGGGAGCAGGACATTTTTCAAATGATTTAAAAAGATATCTTGACAAAATAGGTCATGAAAATCATATATTAACTTTTAAAGATTTTTTTAAAAAAGGATTTTTAAAAAGAGAATTTTTCGTTTTAATTTATCTAATTAAGTCTTATTTTATTTTAAAATATAGAAGAAAAAACACAATTAAAATCATTTCTCCTTTATTTTCATTATGGAAATATTCTAAAATTCAGGATCTTGTTCAAAGGTATGACCTAGTAATAATTCATAGATTTTCTAACTTTTTGTCCTTTCAAGAATTGGTTAATATTACTAATGATTCAAAAAAAGTAAAAATATTAGGTATTGATGAGGGTCTCTTCTTACTTGACCGAAGATATTCAATGAACGGAAATAATTATATTTCAGATATTGAAAAATTTGAAAAAGAAAATTTTAAAAAAAATAATCGTAAGCTAAAAGATTATTTAAGAATTGAAACAATTCTTGAAAAAGCTGATTTTTCTAATAGTGAAATAATTTTAGCGAATGATTTTGAGAAGGAAAAAATAATAAACAGTTTTTGGAACAAATCAAAAATAAATATTTCAACAAAAATTTTTCCATATCAACCGCTCATTTCTAATGAAAAATTAGAAAAAATATTTATTAATAAAATTAATGATTTTGAAAATAAATTAATCATTACAGTAAGTGCTTTACATCCAACTAAAAGAAAAGGATTTGATTTAATACCCGAATATTTAGAACATTTATTGCATATCACTTCAATGCAGAATAACAAAAAAATAGAAATAAATATTATATCTTCAGAAAATTTAATTAAAACTGAAAAAATTCAGAAAAGCAACATAATTTTAAAATATCATAAAATTTTAGACAAGAGAGAATTTGAAGATATGTTAGCAAAAGCTCATATTTTTTTAAGTTTTTCTAGAATTGATTCAGGCCCCTATACTCTAAATATGTGTTACTATTTACGTACAATGATTTTAAGTTTTAATATAGGTGTTGCAACATTAATTGCAAAAAAAACTAACTCTGTTAGAATAATTGACGATTTTTCTCCTGAAAAAATGGCATTAGAAACAGCAAGTGTTTTACAAATATCTAATTCTGAGTTACAAAATATTTTATCATACAATTGCGATTTTAAATGGATATAAGTTTATTAATAATTGCATATTCAAGATTTAATGTTGTTGAGAAAAACCTTAATAACCTTGATCTAACTTTATTTAAAAAAATTTATTTAAATATTGATGGTCCAAAGACAAATCAAATAAAATCTAAACAATTGACTTTTATCAAGAAAGTTAATTCACTTAAAATTGGTAATTTGGAGATATCAATAAATCAGACTAATATTGGAGTTAGAAATTTTGTTGTGCAATCCATTAGCTCTTCATTTAAGGATTCAAATTTTCTACTGGTTCTAGAGGATGATATTTTAATAAATAACAAATCTATTCAATTCATTTTATCAAATAAAGATATCCTTAATAAAAATATTATTTCATTATTTAACCCCATAAATTTGAAAAATAATATATTGACTTTTGATGGAGGTATTTGGGGTTGGAGTGTTTCTAAAGAAAATTGGCAAAAATTTCATTGGGTTAATGATAGTTATTTTACAATTTTTTGTAATGTTTACAATTGTCAAGGTTTGTTGAAATCACTTTATTATTCTCCTTTAATTTGTTTGAGTTCAAGAGGCTTAATAAAAAGTTGGGCATATACGTGGTATTACATCAGGCTTATTCAAAATATCAAATCATTAGTTCCTTTTGAAAGACTTTCAGTTAATACTGGCATAGGAGATTTACATGCATCTAATTCTATTCGAAATCATAAATTTTCTAATTTAAAATTATCTAATAATTTGAAGCAATCTTTTAAAAATCATTCAATACCTCTTACAATTTTAAGTGGATTTTCATTTCCAAATATTATTCTAAGAATAATTTACAATAATTTGAGATTTATATTTTTAAAAAAATGAAAATATTATTATTTGTACTTGGGGCTTTATGTTGGCTTGATTGGCTTCCTTTTATTTCAATAAATCAATTAGACTTTGTTCATTATTTTTCATTTATTTTTTTATTAATTGTTTTATTGAAAGAGAAAAAATTTGATTTAAAATTAAACTTTAATTTAAAAAAAGTATTAATTGCTTATTTTTTATTAATTCTGTTTTCTTCTTTTTTAAATGGAGTTTTTCCTAAGTCTAGTCTTTTAATTAGTTTAATGATAGTTATGATTATTCTTTCTATAAAAAAAATTAAAAAAAATCATTTTATTAATGGCTTCTTCTTTGGTGGAATTATAACAATATTTTATATGTATTTATTGAAAAATAATTTTATTATAGTAGATTATTATGAACTTAGAGAAGCTTTAGACATCAGTAAATATAGTTCAGAAAATTTAAATGAAGTTGTAGCTTTAGGATTAACAAACAAAAATAATAAACTGTCCTATTTATTTAGTATTTCCACTGCTTTGATTTTGTTCTCCAAACAATTTAACAGATTACTCATGTTTTCTATTGTCGTATTGATTTTATATTTTCAAGTAATTTCTGGTGGTGCTGGAGGTTTGATAGCTACAGTATTTATATTGATAACTTATTTCTTGCCCAAGCATAGGAAAATTAGACGGTTTTTAATTTTTATTTTAGGATTAATTCTATTTCTATTTCTTCTTTTTAAATTTCAAGATTTTTCTTTTTTATTTTATAACGAAAGTGGATTGTCAAGATTAAATCAATATTATTTTTCTTTTTACGAAAATTATAACGTTATTTTTGGAAATGGATACGTATCAGATGTTGAATTAATAAATGCTGCATATATTCATAATTTTTTCCTTAATAATTATTATGCTGGTGGTATTGTAGGATTAATTTTTTCAATTATTGTTGTATATATTTTAATTAAAAAAATTAAAAGCAGCGGAATGAATGAAAACTTCAAGATTTACATGATTTTTTTACTAATTATTCAATGTATTATTGAGAATAATAATATATTAACTACGATTGGTTCTTATCTAGTATTTTGGATTTTATTAGTTCCCGATATATTTATTAACCAAAAAAAAACAAAATGAAAATAGCATCAGTTAAGGGATGGTGGTCAACTAATATTGGTAATTCTTTATTTCAAATATCTGCTGAAGGTATTTTTAAAGAACTTAATATCGATGTAATAACAGTTCCTGATGCACCAGGATTTATGAATGTTAAAAAAGGTAATCCAAAAAATTATTTTGAGTTTATGGATTATCTTGATGTTGATTATTATTGTATTCATGGACCATTTTTTAGAAAAGAATTTGACAAAATATATTTAGATAATTTATTGAAATTAAAAAAAAGAGGTGTCAAGTTAATTGGTTTAGGAGTTGGAGCAATGCATTATGACGAGTCATCAATTAGTTATTATAATCAATGGCTCAAAGAATGTGATTTTGATTTAATAACAACAAGAGATGAACTAACTTATAATTTTTTAAAAGGAAAAGTTTCAAAGCTCTATAACGGCTTTGATCTTGGCTTCTTAATAAAGTTCTATAAACCTCAACCAGATTTTATTCAAAATAAAAAACTTATTTGTTTTAATTTTGATCAAATACCAGAGCCAACTTTTTATGAAGACTCTAATGGTATTATACAAATTGACGATAAATCTTTTAGTTACACTAAAAGTTTTAGTAATGAGCCTCGAGGAAAACTAAAAAAAATCTTCCCATATATAAGACCCTTTTTTAAGAAATTTGAACAAAAACAAATTCATGGTTATGAAATAATACGAACTGATCATAGATTTAATCCATATGCCAGACATAAAATATATACTGACAAAAACACTTTTGCAATGGATACTCCAGAAGGTTATCTTCTTGCTTATGCAAATTCCAAGTTGACGCTATCAAACAGAGTTCATGCAAATGTTGCTACATTAAGTTACGGTAATCAATCGATGTATTTTAGTGACAGCAAAAGAGCTACTCTTCTGGACAGATTTGGATTAGGTGAAATTTATAACAAACCAATGAATCTTAATTCAGATTTACTTGATGATGAGAAAAATAGGCTGCTCAATTTTATTAAAAATAATATTTAATAAATGAAGATTTCTATTATTACTGTTGTTTATAATGGTGCTAAAACGATATTTAATAATATCAAATCAGTAAATAATCAAACTTATCCTGATATAGAACATATATTTATTGATGGTTTTTCAACAGACAATTCGTTAAATATTATTAAATCAGAATCTAAAAGAGATAGTAAATTTATTTCAGAATTAGATAATGGTATATATGATGCCATGAATAAAGGTGTCAAAATAGCTAATGGTGATTTTATACTTTTTTTGAATTCAGATGATATTTTTTATAGCGATACAACTGTTTATAAAATTGTTGAAAAGCTAACAGCCTCTAAAGCAGATGTTTTGTACGGTAATATTTTTTTTATTTCAAATCAAAAAACTGTTAGAAAATGGATTCCTGGAGAATATGTGAAAAATAAAAATAAACTTTCTTGGCATCCGCCACACCCTGGACTAACTGTTAGAAAAGAAATATTTTACGATGTAGGACTATTTGATACTAGTTTTAGTTTATCAGCTGATTATGATTTTATACTAAAGCTTTTAAAATCTAATAATTATAATTTCTGTTATCTTAATGAAGTATTAGTAAATATGTCTGTTGGTGGAGTAACCACAACAATCAGCGGGATGTATCATGGAGTTTTTCAAATCTTTAGATCTCATCGTAAGAATGGCGATTCTTTTTTATTAACTCTATTAATACTCTTTAATAGATATAAAAATAAAATTATTCAAACATTAAATAAATGATACAAATAATTGGTGGTTCTGGTTTTGTTGGTTCTTTTTTAATGAATGAATTAGTCGGATTTAAAATTCAAAATCTTGACAAAAGGCAAAGTCCATTTTTCAGTGACAGAACAATTATAGGTGATATAACTAAAAATAATCAAATCAATTTTAATGAACAAATTGATACTGTAATTCTATTAGCAGCTGAGCATAAAGATGATGTTTCACCAGTTTCTAAGTATTATGATGTAAATGTTCAAGGGACCATTAATATTCTTGAAAAAATGGATGAATTTGGTATCAAAAATTTAATTTTTACAAGTTCAGTAGCGATTTATGGTTTGAATAAAAATAATCCTGATGAAAATCATATTCATGATCCATTTAATCACTACGGTAAAAGTAAATGGCAAGCCGAAAAAGAGATTAAAGCATGGTTTGATAAAGATCCAAGAAACAAATCAGTAACTATAATTCGTCCTACTGTAATATTTGGAGAAAGAAATAGGGGAAATGTATATAATTTGTTAAAACAAATTAGCTCAGGTAAATTTTTAATGATTGGAAAAGGCCAAAACAAAAAATCTATGTCTTATGTAGGCAATGTTGTTGCCTTCATTAAACACAGAATAGAAAAGAATCAGTTAGGATACAATGTATATAACTATGTTGATAAACCAGATTTAACTATGAACGAATTAGTTTTATTAGTTGAAAAAAAAATGCAAGTTAAAATTCCAAAATTTAAAATTCCTTATTTCATTGGTATTTTTGGGGGGTTATGTTTTGATTTAATAGCTTTTCTTACCAACAAAAAATTTTCAATAAGTTGTGTAAGAGTCAAAAAATTTTGTGCTGTAACTCAGTTTGACTCAAGTAAAGTCGAAAATATTTTTGAGCCTCCTTTTTCTTTAGAAGAAGGATTAAATAAAACATTAGTTCATGAGTTTTTAAATTCAAAAAAAGATAATATTCTTTTTTATACAGAGTAATTTTTAGATAATGCCATTTAAAAGACTACTTACTATAGTCTTGCTTTGAAATTGTTTGTAAACCAACCTTTTAATGAATGAAAAATTGTTTTATAATTATTTAATATATCTTTGCATTAATTTATAATTTTGATGAGAAATTTACTCCTTTTATTACTTGTTAGCTCTTTGTTTTTTGCTTGCTCTTTTAAAAATCAGTTAACATATGTCAATAATGGAAAAGACGGTAATGTAACTAAAATTAATTTTAGTAAAATAAATTATATTGATATTGGAGATATACTTAAAATTGAAGTAAAAACTGCTTTGTCAGAGGTCTCTGTTCCGTTCAATAATATTACCCATTTTAACAATACATTTAATGCAAATAAATTGATCTTGGAAGGTTATACAGTTGAAAAAGATTCAACTATCAATTATCCTATCTTGGGTAAAATATCTGTAGTAGGTATTACAACAAATGAGTTAGCTATTAAATTGCGAAATATGCTTATAGATGAAGGACAACTTACTAATCCATATGTTAAAATCAATAAAGTTAATTCTAAATTTACTGTTTTGGGTGAGGTTAAATCTCCTGGAACTTTTTTTAATTACGAAAATGAGTTAAACATCTTTCAAGCTATAGGACTAGCTGGTGATTTATTGATATCTGCAAAAAGAAAAAATGTTAGATTAATAAGACAAGAAAATGGTTTAAGAAAAACTTATAAATTCTCATTAAATAAAAGTGAAATTTTTGATAAACCATACTACTATATCAAAAGCAATGATGTGATTATAATTGAGCCAAATTATAGTAAAATCAAAAGCGCTGGTTTTATTGGAAGTCCTGCTTCAATTGCATCAATATCTTCTATATTGCTAAGTATAACGTTATTACTAATTAACAATAATAACTAAAAATGAGTAACAATAATTCAGGTTTTAATGACTTTCAAAATGATGAGGATTCTTTTGACATTTTAAAAGAGTTTTTTAAATATTTCTTTTTTTGGAAGTATTTTTTATTGTCAATTATAATATGTTTTTTTATTGCTTTTTTGGTCAATAGATATACACCAAGAGTATTTTCTACGACTGCTAAAATTCAAATTTTAGATAAAAAACAGAATAATCTTGAAATGCCTTCTGCAGAAGACTTATTCTCAAATTCAAAGATAAATTTAGAAAATGAAATTGAAGTTATCAAATCTGCTTCTATTCTTAATAATGTTGTTAAAAATCTTAAACTTAATTTATATGTTGAAGGAGTTGGTGAAATTATGACATCTCGTGTTTTAGATTATCCTTTTAAAGTTAAAACAAAATTTATACAAGCTGATTCTATTACAGATTTTTCTTATAATCTTTCAATTGATGAAAATAATCTTGAAATTATTAATTTGTTTAACAACCAAAAATATGTTTTTAATGATTTGCAAACAAAAGGTTTAAAGCATGATCTTCCTTTTGATATTTCTAATATTAAAAAGGAAGAATGGATTGAAAATTCATATAATGTAAATTATATTAATTCATCTTCATTAATTTCTCAACTTAAATCTGATATTATTGTTTCTCAAGTTGGAAAGTATAGTGATATTATCTCTTTAACATTTAATAACTCAAATTCAAAATATGCCAGATCTATTCTCAATGAACTTATTGATGTGTTCAATAATGATGGTATTAGAGATCGTCAACTCATTCATAAACGTACAATAGATTTTGTTAATGATAGATATGAATATCTTGCTGAGGAACTAGAATCTATTGAATTAGATAAGCAATCATACAAAGTGTCAAACAATATAGTTGATATAGTCGCAAATTCTGATATTTCTTTAAAGAGAAACTTAAAATCTGATGAAACTCTTTTTGCAAATGAAAATCAGATTTACCTAGTTAACAATTTGTTAAATGAATTATCAGCTTTAAATTTTAAATTATTGCCTTCAAATATTGGACTTGAAAACATAGAGGTTAATTCACTTATTTCTTCATATAATGATTTATTCTTAGAAAAACAAAAGTTGAGTACTAGTGCAGGACCTAATAATCCTTATGTAAAACAGCTGAATAATTCAATTTTACAAGTAAGAGAAAATATAATTTTTTCATTAGATAGCTATCTGTCACAACTTAAAATAATAAATGATAAACTCAATGAAGAGTCAAATTTAATTCAAAGTAATGTTGCTAATATTCCTTTTCAAGAAAAAAACCTTAGATCCATCGAAAGAAATCAACAAATAAAAGAAGCTTTATATTTATTTCTACTTCAAAAGGGAGAAGAGGCTCAGGTTAGTTTTGCGGTAACAGAGCCAAGTATTAAAGTTGTTGAGTATGCTATTTCTAATAAAAAACCAATTTCTCCTAAATCACAAATTATTTATTTAGGTTCAATTATTATTAGTTTGTTAATTCCATTTTTAACACTATACCTTATCTTTTTATTTGATAATAAAATTCACTCTAGAGAAGATTTTGAAAAATATTCACTCAATGTTCTTGGTGAGATACCATTTATTGATTTGGCTGAATCTGAAAAAGTTTTTAAAAATCCAGATGATCGTTCAATTATATCTGAATCATTTAGAATGTTAATGTCAAATGTTCGTTATCTCCAAAAAAATGATTCAAAATCAAATGTTATATTGGTGACTTCTTCTATCAAAGGAGAGGGTAAGACTTTAAATGCTCTTAATCTTGCTCTTAGTTTTTCCTCTGTTGGAAAAAAAGTTTTATTAATAGGTTGTGATTTAAGAAATCCTCAGCTACATAAATATTTTAATTTTGATAAGAATGTGTCTGGTTTAGTTGATTTTTTAGTTGATAATAAAAATGAGTGGAAAAAAAATATAATTAATCCATTTGATTTGCAATCTCTTGATGTTCTTTTAAGTGGTCCACTTCCTCCAAACCCACTAAATTTAATAAACAACGGAAACATTGATATTCTTTTAAAGGATGCTAGACAAACTTATGACTATATTATTATCGATAGTGCTCCAACTCTTTTAGTAGCAGATACACAATCTTTAATTAATAAATCAGATGTTTTAATTTTTCTAACCAGATGTAATATCACTGACAAAGAAGTTCTTTCTCATATTCAAAAGATCTCAGATGAAGCTGAGCCAAATGTTGGTGTGGTTTTAAATGGAGTAGGTCAAAAAAATTCTTATGGGTATTCTTATGGTTATCGATATGGCTATGGCTATAACTATAAGTATTCATATAATTATGGCTATGGTTATGGTTATTCTTCAGATGATGAAAAATCTTAATTTTATTGATTAAGTATTAATACTTACCGCTTAAGAAGATTTCTTCTGTTATATTTGTTAAGTGAATTTTATACTCATAACATCTCTCATTGCTTTTTTTGGCACTTTTCTTGTAATGCCTTCTGTCATCAAATTAGCAATTAAAAAAAGATTTCTTGTTGAAGGAGGTGGTAGAAATGCACACGAAGGATTTACTCCAAATGTAGGAGGAATGGCAATCTTTGCTGGACTTTTACTATCAAATCAATATTTATTATTTTATTTTTTTGATTCAATTCAAAATTTTGAGTATTCTTCTGAATTTGAGGTTCAAATAAAATCTTATATTTTAATTACTGCTGGAACTATTGTGATGTTTGTAATGGGACTATTAGACGATATAAGTGGATTGAGCTCTTATTTTCGCTTCATTGTTCAATTAATTATTGCATTTGCTTTAGCTTGTATTGGGGATTTAAGAATTGATAATTTTTATGGAGTTTTAGGATTGTATGAAATTCCATATTATTTTTCTATAATTTTCTCTGTTTCGGTTATGATTTTTATTATTAATTCATTCAATCTAACTGATGGTTTAGATGGTCTTGCAGCTTCCCTTGGATTATTTATTTTATCATGTTTTGCTATTATTTTTTATACCAATGGAAAATACTTTGATTGTGTTTTAGCTTGTGCTGGAATATCATCTTTATTTGCATTTTGGCTATACAATCGTCCGCCTGCCAGAATTTTTATGGGAGACGGAGGAAGTTTAGTAATTGGATTTATTATTGCATGTTGTGCTATTAGAGCTTGTGGTATGTCAATTGAACCTGTAGGGGTAAAAAATCCTGTTTTTATTCTATGCATATTAGCATATCCTTCAATTGATACTGTAAGAGTATTTTCTGTTAGACTATTATCTGGAAAATCTCCATTTTCAGCAGATAGAAATCATATTCATCATCTTTTAATTGATAAAGATTTTAATCACGGCTGGGCTTCATTTTTTGCAGTTATGTATTGTGCTGTTTTAACACTTATCTGTTTTTTATTAATAGATACTCCTAATCTTTCATTTTTCATAATGGTAACTTTAGCAATATTGTTTATCATCTTACCCATGGCTTCTTTTGCTAGATCAACCACAAAGAAATTTCTTTCCTTCTTTAAATAATATCTTAGAATTTATACCTCCTTTTATTTTTTATATTTGTTTAGATAAATAAATATGAGAGGGTACTCTAGATATTTCTGGTTTATACATTTCTTAGGAGATTTAATTTTTATTAACTTTTCTTTTCTATTATCTCATTTTTACAAATTTGGTTCATTAATAGAAGATGATAGATATTTTTTTCTTCTTCTTATTTTTAATTTTATTTGGATGTTTACTGCATTTATGCTTGATCTTTATGCAATTAAAAGACTACGAAGAATTGATAGAATTTTATATAATCTTTTAAGAGCAGGAGTAATTAATGTTATTGGAATTGCAGCATTACTTTTTTCGCTTAATGATGATTCTCCATTTTCCAGAGAACATTTATACTACACTTATATTTTAGCTTTTATTTTAGTCCTTTTTTGGAGGTATATTTCAATTAAACTTATTTTTTTGTACAGAAAGCATGGATATAATTATGATAGAGTTTTAATAGTTGGAGGAGGAGATGTTGCAAAAAGTTTACATGATTATATTTTTTCTGATGATATTTTAGGAATTAAATTATTAGGAGTTTTTTCTGAATCTAAACCTACTTTTAACACTAAAGTCTTTACTTCTAATTTGAATGAAGTTAAAAATTTCTCTTTGAAAAATCAAATAGACGAAATTTATTATACATTACCATTAACAAATACAAACAAAATTCAAGATTTAGTTGATTTTGCAGATCAGAATTTAATTAGATTTAAGGTAATACCAGATTTTAGAGGTTTTCCTCTTCGTAGAGTAAATATTGATTTTTTTAATAATGTTCCTGTACTAAGTTTTAGAAAAGAACCCCTTAAGGATTCCATCAGTAGATTTTCAAAAAGAGCTTTTGATATAATTTTCTCTTCCTTAGTTATCATCTTTATTCTTTCATGGTTATTTCCTTTAATTGGATTATTAATAAAATTATCATCAAAAGGCCCTGTTTTGTTTAAACAGAAAAGATCAGGTCTAGATAATAAAGAATTTTGGTGCTATAAATTTA
>MDTB01132366.1_pt1 | contig 18606 bp, 16 predicted proteins | sample 811161 | NCBI WGS metagenome assembly MDTB01 (sample SAMN05326650, study PRJNA326480) | marine metagenome | isolation source: seawater | place: Mediterranean Sea | collected 2009
AAAAAGTTTAATTTTTCTCTTCAAAAAAAACCTTGCCAAATTTTTTGTTCCTTGAAAATGACTATTATAAGTTTTAATTTTATTTTTATGATCTACATGACCACCAAGATTTACTACAAAATCAAAATATCCTTTAATTCTAGCTAAATGATTTACTTTTGATATATCTCCGATAATGTAGTTCAAATGTTTTAATTTTCTAATTTTTTTTGGTTTTGAGGTGGAAAAACTAGAAACTGACCAACCTTTAGCTAAACATTTTTTTGCTAGATGATAACCAATAAATCCTGTACCACCAATTATTAATATTTTTTTTTTCAAAATTTTTTATAATTTTCTTTGATAAAATCTAAATCTCGCTTTGTATCAATACATTGCCAAAAGCCATTATGTTTGTAAGCTACAAGTTGTTTTTTTTTGCAAGCTTTTTCTAATGGCTCTCTTTCTAAAAAAGTTTTATCATTTTTAATAAATCTTAAAAATTTGGGCTCCATTACAAAAAATCCTCCATTTATCCATCCTTCGTCTAGTTTGGATTTTTCCTTAAAATATTTTACATAATCATTATTAAACTTAATAGCTCCAAATCTTGCAGGTGGTCTTACAGCAGTCATTGTTACTAATTTTTTCTTTTTATTATGAAATTTTAATAATTCTTTTAAATTTACACTTGATAAACCATCACCATAGGTCAAAAAAAATTTTTCTCCTTTTAAATATTTTTCCAGCCTTTTTAATCTACCGCCGGTCATTGTTTTTTTTCCAGTTTCAATTAGATTTATATTCCACCCAAATGAATTTTTTTTAAAGAACCTCTTTATTACATCTCCTTTATAACCCAAAGCTAAATAGAAATTTTCAAACCCATATTTAGAATAATGCTTCATAATATGATAAATCATTGGCTTACCTTTGATGCTAATCATAGGTTTGGGTATTGTTTTAGTATATTCTGACAATCTTGTTCCTAAACCGCCAGCTAAAATTACTACTTTCATTTAATTTTTTTTATAATTTTTTCATATAAGCCGATTTGAGATAAAGTAAGATGCTCAGCATCGAATTGCTTTGTGTAAAAATTTTTATACCACCAAACTACCATTTTAATCGTGTCTTTAAATGATAGCTTGCACTTCCAGTTCAATAATCTTTTTGCCTTATTAGAATTAAGTTTTAATAATTTTGACTCGTAAACAGCTTTTTTGTTTATATTATTTTTTTTAATTTTATATTTTACTTTTTCCCAGTTATATCCCATAAGTTTTATAACCGTTTCAACTTTTTTTACATTTTTTTCTTTTGGACCAAAATTAAATGGTTCACCATGAAGCCTACTATTTTTGTTTAAACTTTTGGCTAAAATCAAATATCCATAGATTGCCTCTAGAACATGTTGCCATGGTCTTGTCGAGTTAGGGTTTCTAATTATTACATTTGTATTTTTGCTCCAGGATTTTATACAGTCTGGAATTAATCTATCTTCTGACCAATCACCGCCACCAAGAACATTGCCAGCTCTGGCGATACCAATTCTTACTTTACCTTTTTTAGAAAAATATGATTTGATATATGATTGAATTATTAACTCTGCGGACGCTTTTGAAGCGCTATAAGGATCAACCCCCCCCAAAATATCATTTTCTTTATATCCTTTTCTAATCTCAAAATTTCTATAAACTTTATCGCTAGTTATTATCACTAATGTGCATTTTTTTGAGTAAGATCTCAATGATTCTAAAATATTAAGCGTACCTAAGGCATTAGTTTCGATTGTGAACTTAGGTGATTTGTATGATTTTTTTACTAGTGCTTGAGCGGCAAGATGAAATATGAAATCTGGTTTATTGTTTTTAATAATACTATCAATTTTTTTAAAGTTCCGAATATCAATAAGATTATGGTTTAGTTTATTACGTAAATTTAAATAATTGAAATGTGTTTGAGACTTTAAATCTTTTAGAGAAACTCCAACGATTTTCGCACCCATTTTATGTAACCAGAGCGTTAACCACGAACCTTTAAATCCGGTATGTCCAGTAATAAGAACTTTTTTACCTTTAAAAATTTTACTAATCATTATGTAATTCAAAATAACTATTTAATATTTAGATTATTAATTCAATCTTTCAAGTATTTTGGGTATTTGATAAAAGGTATTTATAGTATTTTTATAAGTTTTTAGTCTACTCTCATATCCATATTTCGCAAATATGAAATCAATTTTAGAATTTTTTGATGTTTCATAATCAACATGCATATCTCCAATATAAATTGCTTTTACAGTTTTAATTCTTGATTTTTTTATTGCTCTAAAAATTTGATCAGGAAACGGTTTACCCCTATATTTTTTATTAGGGCAATTAATATTATTAATTGGTATTTTAAATCTTTTTAGAATTCTCTGCGCTCTTGACTTTTCTTTGGAAGTAACAATTGCTGTCTTGTATCCTTTAAGATTTAATTTTAGTAAAATTTTTTTTACTCCAGGATAAAGTTTTATTATTTTTTCATTTCTTATTGAAGTTTTATTATAAATTTCATAGATTTTTTTATGGTTTTTACTAATCTTAAGCTTTTTTAAGATTGTATTAAATGGAAGTCCGATATACTTTTTATAATTTGAAAATGATTGTTTAATATTTTGTGTTTTTTGTACTTCTGACCAAGCTAACTCCATTAATTTAATGGTATTTATCAAAACTCCATCTAAATCAAATATTATTATTATCTTATTAAATTTTTTCATGTTGAACTGATAATAATTTTTGCATATTTTTTTGACATAATTTCTGAATTAAATTTTTTTTTAATGAATATTGAGGCAAGTTTTGCTTTTTTTTTCCATTTTCTTGTATTTTGTAAATAATCAATAATCATTAAACTTACTCCTCGTGGGTCATAAGGTTTTACAATATTAGCATTATTTTTATTTAAAACTTCTTTTGTACCTCCGACATTTGTAGTAATTACAGGAACTGAATGCGCCATGGCTTCTACCAATGAATATCCGAAACCTTCAAAATCTCTTGTGAGAGAAACGAGGATATCAAAATTTTTTACAATAGTTTTAGACTCCTCGTTTAAATATTTTTTAAAAACTATAAATTTATTCAATTTTTGTTGATGAATAAAAGTTTTCATTCTTGAAATATATTTTTTTTCTCCATTGCCTATAATAAAAATTTTTACCTTTCTTTTATATTTGTTATCTAAGAACAACAATGATTTTAAAAGATCTTCTTGACCTTTATACTTCTCAATTCTTGATAGCATTCCTATTTTCAGGATATTATTATTGTTTTTAAAAATTTTTTTAATTTTTTTATTTTCATTTTTGATAAGAACACCATTATGTATCACAACAATCTTTTTTGGAGTAGGCTTTAAACCTGAATTTTTCAATACTGTTTTTTTTGTGGCATGCGAAACAAAAATTATCTTTTTTAAAAATTTTAAAACAAAAAAATCAAAAACTTTAACAACACTTCTCCAAAGTTTTGGGGATCTATATGAGTGATGAATTAATAAATAGTTTTTTTTAATGCCTAATAGCCTGGACGAGAATACTGCGGCAATTTCTGACCTAAAATCTCCATACCCACCACAATTAGCTAGTAAACTTTTATATCTTACTTTTCTTAATAGAATATAAAACTGAGCAATCGAAATCATGAATAATAGAGGTTTTAATAAAAAGAAAAATCCTTTTAAAATTTTGTGTTTTAGAAACATCACATTCAGTGAGTTAAAAAAGATAAAATTTATATTTTTACAGTTTTTTTTTATATTTTTAATAGATTGATTATTGTTATTAGTAATAATAATTACCTCTAAATTTTTAAAATAAGTACTGTTAAGTAAGTTTATTAAATGAGTTGAAGTTCCTCCATATAAAAAGTTTTCATAAACTATAACAATTGTAGCGTGCTTAGATGTCATCTGAATTAAGTCTTAAAAAATATTCTAGATTTGTTATTTTCCACTCAATCTCTTTGTTCGTAAGAAATTTCATCAAGTCAATTTTTTTATTTTTTTTAATAATCTTATTTATTTTAAACTTCTTAGGATCTCCAAGTCTTTTTTTAGTTTCATTAGGAAAACCAGAAAACCCCTGTTTTGGAAGTAAAAGTTTTTTAGAAAAATATTTAATAAATAATTTTTTTAAAATTATTTTGGTTCCTAATTTATTTTTTTTATCTAAATTAATTTTAAACTTAAGTGGGAGGTTTAAAGCAAATTTGATCACATCTTTTCTTAAAAATAAAGACCTTGACTCGATTGAATAATTCATAAACATGAGATCACATCCCCTTAAACCTACTGATGATAATTGAATTGAACTATCGTTAAGCATCATCGCTAATCTATTCCTATTTTCGCTGTTTTTTATAAAATGATATGAATCAAGACATTTATTCCAACTATTTAATAATTGAATTTTAAAATAGTCTTTACTATCAGAAAATTTTATTTCATTTTTAAAGTATTTTGAATAATCAGAATTGTTATTTTTAATTTTATAAATTCTTTTTCTGTAGGTTTCGTATCCACCAAATAGCTCGTCTGCCCCATCTCCACCAAAGATAGCTTTTGATCCAATTAGCTTTGCTTCTCTTGCGAGAATAAGTTTGCCTGGAAAATCGTGAGAATTAATTGGTGAAGAACAAATCTTAATGCTTTCAATTAGGTTTTCATAATATTTTCTTTCATTAATCTTTAAGGTCTTGATCTTATTTCCAAAATATTTTTTAAAGAGATAAATTTGATCAGAAATTTTATCTTTGCCAATATGATTAACCGTAAGATAATTTTGAGGCTTTGATATTTTTGAGAGGTAATATGAAACTAATGAGGAATCTACTCCTCCGCTTAATATAGAACAAAAATTTCTTTTTTCTGGGATCATCTCTTTTATATTTTTTTTAAAAATGAAATCTAATTCATTTACAAGATCATCTTCATTTCTTTTCAAATTTTTCAAGTAAATTTCTTCTGAAATTAAATTATGTATATTAATTTTATGTAATTTATTAATCTTTAAATTGCTGTTAATCGCAAAAATTTCTCCAGGCTCTATGATTTTAATATTTTTATATATCGTTTTATCGAATTGAAGAAAATGTCTTGAATTTAAATATGTCTGTAACCAGTAGTTATTTATTGTATTTTTATTGAGATAAATTTTTATTGCATTAATCTCTGAAGAAACGAGAATACAATTTTTATCTTCGTATAAATGAAGAGTTTTTTCGCCCTGCATGTCTCTGGCAATAAATACTTTATCTTCAAATCTGTCATAAATTACTATTGAAAACATTCCATCTAATTCTGAAAAAAAATCAATGACGTTGTTTGGATTGAAGGAATTTACTAGTACATAAGTATCGCTATGTGTCTTTTGCAAATTGACGTTGTATTTCTTGGCTAATCTCTTGTAGTTATAAATTTCACCATTAAATAAAATTAAAAATCTTTTGTTGTTTGAAATATGAAATTCCTTATTTCCAATTTTCATTCCAGTCATTGACAAAATAGTTTGTCCAAAGAATTTGCGTTTTTCTAAACTTTTAAAATGCCAGTCCGGGCCTCTTTTTTTTAAATAGTTTAACGCTTCCTCGCAAGATTGATAATTTAATTGAGAATTACCCTTGGGGATAGCAAGAAAAATACCACACATTTGAATTTAATGATTTTTTATTTTAATTTAATTTTTTTCTTTACTAACTATCGGTGCGTGAAAAGTAAGTTTTTTTGATCTTAATTGTTTTGTATATTTATTTTTAAACCATTCTAACCTACGTTTAGACTCGTTCAGCTCTCTTTTAGCTCTCTGAAGATTAAATTTTCTAGAATTAGACTCCACTTTGCTTGGAACATTATTTACAGTATTTAATTGCGATAAGACAACAGCTCTGTTATTTGGCGATATATTGTGACCTGAGCCATGAACAACTCCCATATGAAAAAAAAGTACATCACCTGGTTTAGCGTTAATCGTATCAAGCCCATATTTTTTTTTTAATTGATCTAGCTTTTTTGGACCAACCATGAATTTATTAAGACCATTTAAATTGATAAAGGGTTCGTGCTTAATAAATCCTAACTTATGAGTTCCTGGAAAAATATTTAACGGTGCATTAGAATTTTGGTGAGGATCCAAAAATACCATTGCACTTAACATATCTTCCCTTGGGTAACCTCTATCTCTCCAATAAACAAGGTCTTGATGATAATACTCAACTGCACCACACCAAGCAGCTTTTAAATTTACTTTACTTGAATAAATGTAAACTTCATCATTAACTAATTCTGATGCAAGTTGTAAAACTTTCTTGTTGTTTGCTAATTGAGAAACTGGATTTTTTTTCAGACTATGTATAACAAAAAGCACTGCTAGATCTACGCCAGGTTCTTTTTCAGTCCAGCTTTTTGCTAATTTTTTTTTATTCTTTTTGTTTAACCAGTTCAGAGCCGCTTGGCACTTTTTTTTATCTAAAAAATTCTTAACTAATACATATCCTTTTTTTTGATAAATTTTCTTAAATTTTTTTATGTCAGAATTTTTAAGCATTATTACCTATAAGATATAAATATTGTAATTTAAATAAAAAACTTAGTCAAAGTTTAAGCTAATTTCTTGATTTTTTGGATTACACGGTGCGTCATTTCTATTTGGAAGTACGGCAAATCCTGGTTCTGTGTCAGGATTCTTTTCAAAGGTAATCTCTAAAACAATGGGTATATTATTAGATATCCTTTCAAAATTATTTCCATGAATATGTGTAACTTTAAAATTTAAATCTTTTACAAATCTTATTATTCTTTCTAGATGTAAGTCAACATCGTGAAATTCAATTATTATAGCTTCAAATAAATCTTTATTCTTAATTATATCAGAAAGAATTCGATATTCTGAACCTTCAATATCAATTTTTAAAAAATAGGGCTTAATTATATTTTGATTGTTCTTTAAGATAGTATTTAAATCGTCTTCTTTAATTATTTTTTTTTCAATAAAAACATTTTGTAATTTAAAAAATTTTTTTAATTTAAAGAATTTATTAAAAGTATTTTTAATATACTGATAATTCATATTGAATACAGCTGCACCTAAATCATTATATATTCTTTTTTTCCAATATGTTTCATAATTTATTTTATCAAAACAAACCACTGGAACCTCATTAATTTTAATGAAATGATTTTCAAATGAACAATCATCTAAAATTCCTAATGAGATAAGACTTTTCGATTTCTCTATAGATTTTTTTGATACTAGGTATCCACCATCATTTTGTGATCCGCATCTAATCAATTCACATTTTACAGGTTTTAAGAGATTTGGAAGATTCATATTTGTGTTTATCTATTTATGATTAATTTAACTTAGAATAATTTTTTTTAAATCCTGACTTTTCAATTCTACAGGATTATTTGATAGCCTCAATATGTTTACCCCTGAAATAATATTTGAATAATCTTTTTTTTAAATCTATACCTAATCTTATAAAATTATTCTCGAGTTTAGCTTTTTTTTTTATATCTGTGAGGAATTTATCAAAATTTTTCATATTATCGGTCTTTGAAACCTCAAACATTATTTTATATCTATCTTTTAAATCAAAATTACAGTTTGAATTTTTAATATTATCAAAATTAAATTTAAGAAATTTATTTAATGTTAATGAAACTGCGTGACCATGGCTGATATCATAAATTGCAGTGAAAGGATAGGAAACAGCATGAGGTGCAGTTGTTTTTGAAATACTAATAGCTTTCCCAGATAAATTTGAAGCTAAACACATCGCTGAAGTGTTGTCTTTATTGGGGTTGTTTAAAAAGTCTAAGTAATATTTCAAAGAAATCTGAAGCGATTTACGAGCAAAATTTAAACTTTCACTGGTTGATTTTTTTGAAATTAAAGACTCAATAGCTTGAGCTATAGCGTCAAATCCTGCTGATGCTTTAATTTTATTTGAGGCGCCTATTACCAATTCAGGTATTAAAAAGAAAAAATCAGGCTTTAAAAGTTCTCCTTCAACAGAATATTTTATTTTATCAATGTATATGACAGCGTTAGAAGTTACTTCTGCCCCGGAACCTGCAGTAGTTGGAATAGCCACAAGTTTAGTAAATTTATTTTTAATCTTGTATGATGAATTCGGAATTTCGTGCTCTAAATTTAGACTATCAGTCAGTACATTTGCAATTTTGGCGTAATCAAGAACTGACCCTCCACCTACAGCTATTATTAAATCTGGTGTAAATAAATTAATTTCTTTAATTATTTTTTTTAATTCTACCAAATCAGGATAGGAATTTTTTTTAAAAAAATATCTGACATTTGTATTTATTAATAATTTGTCAATTAAATTACTAGCGCCTGATAATTCATACGATTTTTCACCAGCAATAATAAAAATTTTTTTAAAATTTTTATCTTTTAAAAAAAATATGAGATCTTTAGATGATTTAAAATTTAAATTATTCATCAATATCTCATAAATTGATCTTTAATTTTTAACAAATTTTTCGGTCTAGATAAATTTTTTATAGAGCCAATGCTAATTTTTACTTCTAATAAAGATGGACCTTTTGCTTGAATAAAACTTTGTATTTTTGATTTAATATTTTTTTTATCTTTTATAACAAAATAATTTCTATATCCAACACTTAAACTTAATTTTTTAAAATCAATTCCACTAGCTGAAGTCAATTGTGCACCAACAGATTCGTGTGAGTTATTATTTAATATTATATGTTTAAAATTTTTGTGGCGTGAATGCCCAATAGTCCTTAATGGACCTAAGTGCATTAGTGTAGAACCATCGCCATCTAAGCAAAATACTTTAGTTTTTGATTGGATGGCATAACCTAATGCAACGCTTGATGAATGACCCATGCCACCAACCATATAAAAATCTTTCCCATTATTTAGTTTATTTTTTTTCCTTAAATCCATTAGTTCTCTTGAGGTGTAACCTGTTGTTGAAATTATCTTACTTTTTTTAGGCACTTGATTGATAAATTCTTTGATAAATTCAGCTCTGAAAATAAATTTATGATTAAATCTTTTTACCTTTTTTTTTTTAATTTGAAGAGTTCCTTTTTCTATTAAACAAGCAACTATTTTTTTTTTTTGATAAGCAATTTTTATAATTCTTTTAAGTTCACTTAAATCTCGTTCTTCCCTTAAAATACAAAAATCAATTTTTAAAAGTTTCAAGATCCTTGGGGTAATTTTTCCTTTAGCTATGTGTTGTGGTTCATCTTTTTTATTTGGCGCTCCTCTCCAGCCAATCATCAAGAATAATGGTATTGAATAAACCTCTTTACTCGCAATCGAGATTAATGGATTTATAGCATTACTTAATCCTGAGTTTTGTAAATAAATACAAGGAATTTTTTTTGTAGATAAATAATATCCAATTCCTAGTGAAGTTGCTGACCCCTCATTTGTAGCAATAATATGTTTTTTTCTTGAAAAATTCTCAATAAAACTAGAAAAATGCTTCAAAATACTATCAGGAACTCCGGTGAAAAAATTAATCTTATTTTTTTTAAGAGTGTTGATTAGGTTTTCTACTAATATCATTATTTAATTAAATTAATTACTTCGCTGACTGAACTAATCTTATTTTCCAATTCAAAAGATCTTTGATTTTTTAAAATGCTTTTTGCTGCATTTTGCATTGCCGGGTAAGCTGCTCTTAACATGTGGTTTGCATAAATAACTATCTGAAAACCATTTTGAATCAATTTTTTTTCTGTAGTTTTGGAGTATGTCGACGGAACTGAAACTAGAGGCTTGCTCCACTTTGTTTTTTTAAAAATTTTAGAAAAAGAAAATATTTCCTTTGGATTTTTTTCTTTGCTATGAATTAAAATTAAGTCTGCTCCTGCCTGAGAGTATGCTTTAGCACGCTTCAATCCATCTTTTAAACCTTTACCTAAAATGAAACTTTCAATTCTGGCTCCAATAAGAAAATCTTTTGAATTTCTGATCTTTTTTATTAGTGCAATTTTTTTACAGAAATCTCTTATGGTGTCTTGCTTAGCCCCTGATTGATCCTTAAATAAAGAGTTCTTTTTTAAACCAATTTTATCTTCTATCATTATAGCTGAGACCCCAAGTCTTTCTAAAGTTCGAATAGTAAATGGCAAGTGTTCTAGCCTTCCTCCATTGTCTGCATCAAATATTAGAGGCTTTGTAGTTGCATCAAGTATATCTCCAAGATCACTAAATCTTGATGAAAAATCTAAAGCTTGATTATCAGGCTTTCCTTTAACACTAGAGTCGGTCAAACTGGATGACCACATAGCATCAAATTGAAGAATATTTTTTCCTTTTTCAATTTTGGTATTTTCTGCAATTAATCCTGATAGTGGACTATGAGATTCTAATACTCTCACAAAACTTTTATTATCTAACATTCTTTTTAATATTGAAATTCTTGAAGCAGGTGTCAATTGACTGGATAATTTCGATTTTATTAAAGTAGAAGAAATATTTTTTGTATACCTTGGCTCTATCAGTTTTCCTCCCCACTTTTTTAAAATTTTAATAACTTGTATTCTTGTCTTTTTTTGAACTCCAGACTTCCAATCATCTCCGTGCACAACATAATCTGGTTTAATAAATTCTAGGTTTGGTCGATAGTCTAACGTATTTTGAGGAACTACTTTTTTAACTAATTTTATATTTTTAAGAATTATCTCTCTTTGTTTATAATTTAAAGTAGGTATGTTTTTATACGAAGATATAGCCTTATCTGTTAAAAGTCCGACCACAACATCTCCTAATTTATTTGCAATTTTTAAAATATTTATGTGTCCTTCGTGAAGTATGTCCGCGGAAAGACCCACATAAACTAGTTTATTTTTTTTTGGCATTGATAAATCTTAAAAAGGTTTACAAGATAATCTTACTTATTTTATTAAACAATTCAAACGCTAATTCATTAATATTTTTTTTAAAATCATTTTTAATTTTGATATTAGGTTTTTTTGGGAACTGTGGTTTTATACCTCTACCAACAATATTTATTTTATTAGTTTTGTATATTTTTTTCTTCCCTTTTTTTAAAATTTTTTTTAAATCTGCCTCAATAAAAACTTCAATATAGTTTTCGATATTATTTTTATTATTTTTTCTTACCTCATCAAACATGCCTATTACATTTATAATTAAATTAATTTTTTGATCAGTTATATGTTTAGCAAATTTACTAAAACTTATCCCGTAACTTAATCTTGATTTTGCATCATATTTTTTCAAATTAAAAATATTTCTTAATTCGTCTCCGCTTAATAAAATTGTGGGTCCGAATTTTTTATAGATCATTGGAAAAATTTTTTTAGAAATTGAAGTTTTTCCGGAACCAGATAAACCAGTAATCCAAAATAAAATGCCTTTTTTATAATTTAACTTGATATTTTTTCTATACATCCTATCTTAAAAACCTATTATATTTGGAAAAATTAAATTATTTTTTTGAAAATTAATTTTTAAGATTCTTTTAAAATAAAAATACGGTATTGATAAAATATGTAAAATCCTTAAATTTTTAAATGTATTTTTCCAAGTCAATAATTCACATTTGAAAGGCAAAAAATCATAAAAAAAACTGTATTTTTTAATCGGTACTTTTTGTTTTTTATACATATATTTATTAAAATATTTCTGCATTTTTTTTTGAAAAAAAAATAAATCTTTATTGTAAAAATTATTTTTATTAAAATTTATTTTAAAATTTTTGTTTACACCATTAAGATTTTTTTTACTGATTTTATCGCCCCACCATTTCAAGCCATTAAATGTTGATTTTTTCATTATTCTTTCATAATTGATTCCAATTTCATTACAAAACTTTTTTAATATATATTCATTTTTTAAGTGTAAATCTTCCAATTTAATCAAAATTATTTTCTTTTTAAAATTTTGTAAATCCATTATTCCGTTTATAACTAAATCTAAGTGAAAATAAATTGATCTTGGAGTAAATTCTTTGCCATTATCAAATTTTAACCATTTTAAAGGAGAACTTAGTGCACTAAGTGGGTGCCTAATCGTGTGAATTATTTCAAAATCAATACTATTAAAAATATTACTATTATAAAATTTCAAATAATCAATTAAATGGCTATTTATAATCAAAATTTTTTTTTTCTTTAATTTTTTTCCTAAAGTAAGAGCATAAGCTTTATGTAGATTAACAAGATTATTAATCTGTATTTCATGAAAAAATTTTTTTTTACTTAAAAGTTTAAAGTAATTTTTAAATTTTTTTTTATTTACTTTATAATATTCCTTTTTATTTTTACCTAACTGATTATGTCTATCTAAACTTGCTGAGTCACCCAGATTGTAATCTCGCGAGTCAAAAAAATGTTTGTAAGTTAATAAAAAATTATGACTTACTTTATTCGGATTTTTAAAGTTTAGTATTTCTTTTAATCTTTTATTTCCTCTTAAGATACCTGGAAATTGCAAAATCTGTGTATGTCCATCAAGTAAACTTAGAAAAAATTCCATCCCAGCTCTACTTCCGGCTACTGTCAGAAAAAATTTCATTATTGTTTATTTTTATGATTTAGTAAAATTTTCTAAATTTATCTTTAGGCATTAAGTCAATAGCCTTTAATAGATCTGCGTTAACATCTACGGCAAAATCGGATCCTCTAATTATAAAAGTTCCAATATTCTGCCCTTGCTCCAAAGCTCTCATTAATTCTATACCTTCCGTGGACTCTAAAGATCCCATATCACTCTTAAAAAAATTTTTTAAAGCATCTGGTTTAAACGATATTATTGATAAATTTTTGAAGTATTTGACGTTTTTTTTATTTTTGTAATTATATGGTACTTTTTCTCGACTAAAATAAACAATTTTTCCATTATTAGAAAATATATTTTTTACTAGATTTTTATTTTCTACCTCATATTTTTTTAAAGGCATACTTGGTAAAACTATATCAAAATTTTTATTTTTTTTATGAAATTCTATTGTTTTATCAATTGACTCTGGGTTTATTAGTGGTTGGTCTCCTTGAATGTCAACGACTAACTCAATTTGTTTTAGTTTTTTAGCTATTTCATAAATTCTCTCAGTTCCATTTTTATGTTTTTTAGAAGTTAATAACGCTTTTCCTCCATATTTTTCGATTACTTTAACAATTTTTTCACTATCCGTGCATACAATCACGTCATCTAGTTTTTTAGCTAATTTTGCCCTTTTATAGGAATGAACTATAATTGGTAACCCATCTATTTCTAGTAAAGGTTTTTGTTTCAATCTTTTTGAATTTAATCTTGAGGGTATTAATCCAACTATCATTTATTTAGAAAGTATTTTTTTTATTATTTTTTTTTTTAAGTTATTGTTCTTATCATAAATCAATATATCTTTAGAATATTTTTTTACAATTCGGTTCCATTCAATTTGATTGTAATTTTCAATTTTAAAAATAAGTTTTTCTAAAGACTCTTTTATAATGCTATTTTCCCAAAAATTGCCTGATATTGGGTATTTTTTTTCAATAAAATGTTCGATATGATTATTATTAAAACACCCTACTCTGTGCCCCCTGCTAAGTAATTCATACCCTAATGTAGAATGGCTAAATAAAAAAATAGTGTTTTCAAAAAATTTATTTTTTTTCTGATCAAATTTAGAATTTATCAAATACTTAAAAGAGTCACTTGCAACATTTTTTTTCAAGAAATCCAAGTTATTAGATTTCCTTCTATCGAGAAAATATAACTTAAGATTTTTTCTCTTACAAATCTCAACAAGGTTTTTGAAAGCTTTTAGGTCTTTAGGAAAAATATTTGTATTCAAACTTGAAATAAAAATTATTTTTTTTAATTTAAATTTTTTAACTTTAGAGTATTTATATACATTATTTAAAGTTTTTCCATACGGGTAGATCCTGCCCCAAATAATTTTTTTTAATCTTTTTTTTTCATTTTGTCCAAAACAAAAAAAATAATCTGAGATTAATTTGTTAGATTTTTTTTTTCGTAAATATTTTCTGCACTCAATGTAAAATTTATTGTCCCTCATACCATTTTGATCTGTAATATAAGTTGCGATAGGATACAAAGATTTAAGTTTAAAAAAACTTATATTATTATCAATGGCTGAAAAAATAATTTTTGGACTTACAAAAGAGAAAAAAGTCTTTTTGTAATTATTTTTAAAGTTTTTGAAACCATTTTCTAATAAAGTTTTAAAGAGAATGTAAATACTCACACCTTCATATCTTGTGTGAAATACTGTCATTGAAAAATTTGAAAATAAATTTTTTGCAAATTTTAAACTCAAAGCATCATAAACTAAAATCTTATTTTTTTTTGGTTTAAAATTAATACAAAAATTTTCTATATGCTTTATATAATTAATTAATTTCATGATCTATTTAATTTGACTTAGTGTTTTCTTTTTTATTTCAAATATTTTATTACAATGTCTCAGGTTTTCTGCCTTATGAGATACTAAAATAATTGTTTTCTTCTCAAAATTATTTTTAATTTCATCTATAATTTTTTTCTCAGTTATTTCATCTAGAGCTGATGTAGCCTCATCAAAAATTAAGACTTCTGGATTATTGTACAAAGCCCTTGCAATACCAATTCTTTGTTTTTGTCCACCTGAAATCCTGGATCCATTTTTTCCAATTAGAGTGTTTAGACCAAACTTAGACTCTTGACAAAATTCTTCTAAATTTGAGAGTTTGATCGCTTTTTGTATTTTATTTTCATCAATTTGATCTTCTTTAATTCCAAAAGCTATATTTTTTCTTATACTTTCATCTAAAATATAAACATCTTGGGGTACACAGCCTATGCATTTTTGCCATCCCTGTTTTATTTCATCGATATTTCTTTCATCTACTAAAACTTTTCCAGAATTAGTTGGTAACAATCCCATTATTATATCTAAAAGTGTACTTTTGCCTACGCCACTCTGCCCAACTATTCCAATTTTATCTCCACAATTAATTCTTAAATTCAAATTGTTTAATATATTTTCACTATTATTCATTTCTATCTTTTTTTTATATGAAAAAATTATATCCTTAAGAATTATTGTTTTATTAAATTTGAAATTTGGGTCTGAATATTTAAAGTTTTTCTTAAAATTTTTGAAATTTTCGAAATCCTGTTTGAGTTTTTCTACTGGTTGAATTAAAAAGCCAAATTTTTGTAGACCATGAATTATTCTAATAAAAGATGGTATTAAACGGTATGCAGCCATCAAAAAAACTCCGAGTTCAGGAACAATACTTTTTAAAGTTTGGTTTTCGCTTAAATAATGAATTAATAAAACTGCCAATAAAAAGATGATTAAAATTTCATAAACTGGTTTCGTGATTTGTCTTCGTAAATCTATTGATCGATTAATTATAGCTAATTTGAGATTAAGTTCTAAAAACTTTTCTTTAATAAAGCCCTTTGTATTGGTCATTTCATAAGTTTTATTTCCAGATATTCCATCATAAGCATGCTTCAATCGATCTCTCTCGTATTTTATTCTATCTTTTCCCATTTGAGTTATGGGTTGAATATTAATTTTATGAAAAAAAATAGTAACTAATAATAAGAATATAAATGTTAATACTACAAATATAGGATGTAATGAAAAAAGGAAAGTTACAATAAAAATTAAAACTATAAGTTCTAAAACAATACTAGTTAAAGCTTCTAAAACACCATTAAAATTACTTGCTTCCACTGTTATATTTTTAATAATTTCTGAGGAATTAGATCTTAAATGAAATAATTTTGGTAAGTTTATATATCCTTCAAAAAGTCTCGAACTTATATCTCTCACACAATGGGCCTTAAAATAAGTTTGTTTATTGAAATACACTAAATAAAGAATTGTTTTTACAAAAAATGCTAAAAAAAATATAATTATTAGATAATTCTCAATGGTATAAAATTTAGGTAATTTTTCAATTATTTCAAACAATTCTTTTGATAGGGTTTTTGTGTCAGAAAAATAACTTAATGTTTGATACATTAAATTTAAAGATATTAACTCGAATACTGAAGCAGAAAGCATCAATATGAATATAAATAATAATTTTTTTTTATATTTATTAGATAATATTTTATTTATATTTTTAAAATTTTCCATTTACTTTGCTTCTTCAATCAGTTTTTTTAAATCTTTATTTGAGTTTGAAGGTAGCAATTCTTTTTTTAAAGACAAATAAATCTGAGATTTAATTACTTTATTCCACCAAGTATTCAAATCTTTATAATTTTGGTTCAAAAACTTTCCTGCAGCGATTGAATCTTCAAACAAGATGTTTATTTTTTTTAATCCCAATATTTTTTTTTTCGTTTTGTTATTAAGATGATCGAATTCGCTTTCAATTATCAAAAAAGGAGCGCCTACATATAATATTTCACAAATTGGAGTTGAAATATCATCGATAACAATAATCTTAAATTTATTAAAAATATTTTTAGAATTTTTGATAAACAAATTTTTTCTTTTAAATTTTTCATACCAATAATTTTTAATTTTTTTTTCAGATCCAGGAAAAGCTTTGATTCTGACTTTATTTTTATATTCTTTAGATAGAGTTTTAAAAAAATCATAATTTTTATTTAGATATGGATGATATTTTTTTGAGAGATTATTTTTATAATTTGGCCTTTCCATTATAACAGTTGGATAAATAAGTATTTTATCTTGTTTTAGGGGATTAAATTTATATTTACTTAACTTATTGAAAAAATTTTCTTTAGGACCATTTTTATCATACCAGCTAATAATTTTTGAAGAATACCTTTTTTGATAAATTGTATCATATACACAATTTTGCTTTTTTTCCTTTCCAACAAAACCATGTTGTAATGAGATTAATTTTTTATTATTTGCTAAAAGTTTTACTGAAAAAAATTTATATAAATCATCATAGATAAGTGATACAGCGCTCGATAATGAGGGTACTATGCTAATTTTTTGTTCTATAAAGTAATATCTTTTGAAATTTTCAAGGTACGAAGCTGGAATGAAATCTTTAATTAAAATATTGAAAATTTTATCAATAAAATCTTTTTCATTTACTTTTAGTTTTTCACGAATTTTAAAATTTTTGTAAGTTGTTGGAATATTATAGTCAAAAATAAATTTTGAAGGTATACTTAATACACTTCCAAAAGATTTAAAAAAAAGTCTTATTGAATTTTTTTTACCTAGGTAACTGTTAACTATAAGATTTGGTTTAAATATTTTTATGTAAATTTTTATTAAACAGCAAATGAAGTTAAAAAAAAAAGTCTTATTGTAAATATATTTTTTTTTGTTAATTTTTTTAATTATTTTTTTTTTTTTTATTAAAGAATAACCTAAGTTTTTTGCTATAACATATCTTGTATAAGCAAATCTATCGTCTAAATAATAACTGTTAATAAATTCCCTCATATCTAAATAAAAATTTCCAAAGTGCTCCTCGGCTACAGCGATATTTTTTTTTGAAATAAGTATTTTTTTTAAAAGTTTTGTCTCAACAATAATTGGATTAACCACCCAAAAAATTAATTTATCTAATATCAATCCCCAGCTCTTCTCACTTAGATCGTTTCCATGAATATTATTTAGTTTTTTTGATAAATCTGAACGATACTGAGATATTTTCTTATGTAGTAAATTAGAGTTGTAATTGATTTTTTTTAAATCATTTAAGCTATAAAAGTAATTTTTCTTAAATATCTTTTTTTTTTGAAATAGACTTTGTAAGTATTCATCATAAAAAAAAAAATTTTTTTTTTTATCAAAATTTTTTTTTTGAATGATTAAAAGTTTTTTCATTTTATAAATGAAATTAAGTAAATAAATTAAAACTCAGACTATTTTTTTATTAATATCCATTTAAATTCAAATACTTTACTACCAGCTATCTGAATTCCATCAACAAACCTTGTAAGACCAGGATATTTTTTTTTTTCCTTTTTGGTATATTCATTGTTTATTTTTTTTCCATCAAAGATATCATCTTCAAAAGTTACTTTGAAATTACCAATTTTTTTAATTTTTTTTCTAATTAAATTGTAACTGTAAGTATTTTGTAGCTGAAAATTGTTAAGCTCATTTTTTTTATTAGTAGTATCATCATAATAAAACCTTGCTAAATGAGTGTTATCGCTTACTAAAGTTCTTATTATGCAATATTTTTTGGTAGCATAAAGTAAATTTTTTAAAGGAATATCAATTGATGGCAAATGATGTAGGACATTTGAGCAAAATACAATGTCGAATTTTTCTTTATAAATTTTTGACATTGAAAATAAACTTTGCACATCGAATTTTACGTTTTTATTGTTTTTAAAATATTTTTTTGCAAAGTGTATATAATCTCTTGTTGCATCAAACCCGCAATAATTTATATTCTTATCTATTCTTTTCAAGCTCTGATAAAAATGGCCAGCCGCACAACCAAAGTCTAATATTTTATAACCTTTCTTATATCTTCTTTTTATAATATCAGATACTTGTTTCGATGCTTCCATTTCAGGAAGAATTTTTTTTACCCTTTTTACAGATCTCTCAATTGAACTATTTTTTTTCCAAATTTCCCAATCGTTAT
>MDTB01172278.1_pt1 | contig 18599 bp, 18 predicted proteins | sample 811161 | NCBI WGS metagenome assembly MDTB01 (sample SAMN05326650, study PRJNA326480) | marine metagenome | isolation source: seawater | place: Mediterranean Sea | collected 2009
TCTTTGTAAATGAGCTATGTCATTTCTTAAAACTTTAAAACGAGAACCAGTAATTTTGACACCAGCCTCCATATCAATACCTCTATTCTCACCAAGTTCCAGATGATCTTTGGGAGTAAAGTCAAATTCTTTAGGTGATCCGCACTTTCTAATTTCTAAATTTTCTGTTTCATCTTTTCCATCCGGAACATCTGTATCTATCAAATTGGGTAAAGACATTACAAACTCATTAATCTGCATCAGTAATTGATCAAGTTGTTTTGTTTGATTTTTGATCTCCGCTGTCAGCATAGAGGCTTCTTTTTGTAACTTAGAAGTATCATTTGATTCTTTTTTTGCAAGGCCTATTTCTTTAGAAATATCATTCAATTTAGATTGTTGATTTTCATTAAAAGCTTGCAGCTCTTTTCTCTGTAATTCTAGGTTTTCCCATTTTTTTAAATCAAAATTAAAACCTCTTCTACTTAGATTCTGAATTACTAATTCAGTTTCTTTTCTAAGTTTTTTTGAATCTAACATATGGTTATTCTAAAGATTTCTAGTGATAAACAACATCTATTCCTTCAGGTACTGAAATAAGTAATTCAGAATCTTCAAAGGGTAGCCAAATAACTCTATCGAAATTTAACTGAACAGTCTGATCAAATGAGTCAAGGTACTTCAAAGAATGTAAGCTACTATCTTTGAAATTGATATAAAGCTTTTCAAGGAAGCTGTCTTCACTTTTAGGTAAAATTTCACACATCAGGATATCTTCTTGCTCAACGCAAGGTTTTACAGTGTAAAGGTCATTTAGGTCTTGGATGGTAGATGTGAACAAACTAATTGGGGTGCCTTCAAAAACATCCTCCTGTGGAACTACATCTAACTGTTCAAGCTCCAGATCAAGCTTGTACAAGAAAGTTCCGTCAGCGGATATTACTTCTAGAATAGGTTCATAGTACTCAATTTTAAATTTTCCCATTCTATTTGCCCTTATTCTTCCCTGCACTTCTCTCTCTTTAAAATCTTGAATAGTTAATTGAGAAAAATTAGAAGAAAAAAACTGCTTACTATTTAAAAACTCTAATAAATTCATATGATTAATCTCTTCACTGTAGAGACAGGCATTTATAGACAATAATAGAAAAAATGAAAGAACCTTTTTCATTAATCTAATGCAATACTCTGACCAGTCATATAACTAGGAGCTTCAATCTCTAATAAATTTAATATTGTTGGAGCTAAGTCAAGTTGACTGACTTTATTAATTTGATTTATAGATACTTTATTACCATAAGCATAAAATATTCCTTCCATTTCTTTATTTCTTGATGGATCGTATCCGTGCATGCCTTTAGGGGGATTGGAATTTTTTCTTGTCACCAACATGTTAGGAGCATGAGTCTCCACAACTATGTCACCAGTCCTTGTTGGATGAAACATATTATAGTTTTCGGGAAGTTCACCTCCATCCCAAACAATTAAATCACTATCTTGTTTTAAAGCGGAAATAGCTGAATCTTTATCAGATAAATCATCTAAAAAGACATGGCCTATGGCGGGACCTATGGACAGTGTTGAATCTATAGAATTATTTTTTAAAATCTCTTTTATATTAATGAAGTTATCAACATCTGACATACCATGATCACTTACTACAATTAATGTTATATTTTCCCAGTAACCTCTTTTTTCAATTTCTGTTATCAAGTTAAGTAATTCTTTATCTTGTTTTCTTAATTGATTTAAAACTTTGCCATTAATAGATCCTGATTGATGGGCTATGCTGTCAGAACCATGCCACCATGTCATGATTAACCTTGGACGTTCTTTTGGCTCCAAATCTAACCAATCTAAAATTTGCTTTGTTTTGTCTTTTTCAGAAATTCTCCCATTGAAAGGAGCTTTACTGTATGTAATTTTTGTCCCTTCCCAGTCAGACTCTGAGCCGACCCAAAAGTACGTTGCAGTTTTAATACCTTGACGCTCTAAAAGAGACCATATTGGTTCTGATTCTATCCAGCTTGCATCTGGACTGTAGCTATAAAATCCCCTATTTCTATCAAAAAAACCATTGTGCAGTATGCCGTGTTTATCTGGGGTCACGCCTGTAGCCATAGTTACATGAGTAGGAAATGTTGATGACTGATACATGGGAACCAAAGAAGTGGCAACTAAACCTTTTTCTGAAATAAAGTTAAACCCTCCTCCGGATAAAAGGTTGGGATAATCATGTCTAACTCCATCCATAGAAATGACAACAACTATATTTTCTTCTGTATAGGTCAGAAAAGAAAAGAAAAGGAAAAAGATAATATATAGGATCTTCAAACTAATCTTCAGGAGGTGGCGGGATGAGAACTTCTCTATTTCCATTTGAGGCCATGGGACTTAAAACACCAGTTTCCTCCATAGTTTCTATCATCCTTGCTGCTCTGTTGTATCCTATTCTTAACTTCCTTTGTACTGCAGATATAGAGGCTCGTCGAGATTGAGCAACAAATGCAACGGCTTCATCGTAAAGCTCATCTTTCTCAGCATCATCATCTTCTTCTGAAGCTATGCCAGGCATACCAGCAACAGCACCTTCTTCCTTAGTAACTTCATCTAAATATTCTGCTTTTCCTCGCTGTCTCCAATCATCAGCGACCCTCTGTACTTCATCATCGCCCACAAAAGCACCATGAACCCTTTGAGGTATCGATGTGCCAGGTGCCAGGTAAAGCATATCTCCCTTTCCAAGAAGTTGCTCAGCCCCACCTTGATCCAGTATGACTCTAGAGTCCATCTTAGAAGCAACCTGGAATGCCACTCTAGAAGAAATATTTGCTTTTATTAACCCTGTAATTACATCCACAGATGGTCTTTGAGTTGCCAAGAGCATATGAATACCAGCAGCTCTCGCTTTTTGGGCTATTCTTGCTATCAATTGTTCTGCAGTTTTTCCAACCACCATCATTAAATCAGCCAATTCGTCTACTGCGAGAACTATTAAAGGCAATTCCTCAAGATCAGGCGCTTCTTCCCCTTCTTCTGCTTCATTTATTTTCCAAGTAGGGTCTTTTATAGGCTCTCCAGAAGCAACTGCATCGCTAACTTTTTTGTTATAACCATTTAAATTTCTTACACCTAGATGTGCCATTAACTTATAGCGTCTTTCCATCTCGTTAACGCACCATCTAAGACCGCTTGATGCTTCTTTCATATCCGTTATCACAGGTGCTAAAAGATGCGGAATATCTTCGTAAACTGAGAGCTCAAGCATTTTTGGATCAATAAGTATCATTCTGACCTGTTCGGGACTGGCTTTATATAGAATACTGATGAGCATGGCATTGATAGCCACTGATTTACCAGAGCCAGTTGTACCCGCAACTAATAAATGAGGCATAGAAGCCAGATCAGCAACAACAGCAGATCCACTTATATCTTTTCCAAGAGCTACAGTTATTGGGCTCTTAGATTCATCGTAGGTTTTACTTGATAAAACTTCGCTCAACAGTACAGGTTGTCTATCTTCCCGCGGTACCTCTATTCCAATAGTGTCTTTACCTTCTATAACTTCGACAATTCTGACGCTTGTTTTTGCTAAAGATCTAGCTAAATCTTTACTGATGTTAGATATCTGATTAACTTTTAATCCGCTAGGTAATTTGAGCTCTAATCTTATAACAACTGGGCCGGGCTGAATTGATTCGACCTCTGTATCGTTAATGTTGTATTCGGCTAGTTTAGAAACCACCAGCTCTCCTAAACGACGCAAAGAATCTTCGGAGGTTTCATCAGAAAATTCTTGTTTCTTTTCATCTAGTAAAGAAAGTTTAGGTGGTGATGAAGGTTCTTTGTATTCAAAAAGCTCAGTCTGTTTTTCTTCCTCTACTCGTTTACTAGTTTCTATAGCTGGCTTTGGTTGGATTACTTCAGCAGGTTTAATTTGTTCTTTTACCTTCGCAGTAACAATCACTTTCTCTTGTCTTTCAATTTTTTCTTTTCTGAGTTTCTGCTTCTCTTTAAGCTTAGAAAGGAAATCAGAGAGACGATCTCCAAAGGTTGATCCTGACGAAAGAAGTAGTTCTTGTATTTTGCTTATTAGCGCCACCCATGACACTTCAAGAGACAGAGTTAAGCCCAATAGGAGTGTGGAAGTAAATAGCAATAGGCTACCTATAAAACTTAAAGGGACTATGAATACAGATGACACTTTTGACCCAATCAAACCTCCACCCTCTTGTGGCAGAAAGCTTGCGCCTGGTTCCATAATTAAGGCAAGTAAAGTTGATCCTGATATGACCACTAATAACCAACCTAATATTTTTATACCTAAGAGTCCTGTATAGATATCTGAAAATGGAACTTTATTTCTAGATAAGAAAAAATGCCTAATTAATGGCCATAAAAGCCAATAGACAAGTATGTAAGACATATAACCAAAAACAGTTAAAAGAAAATCACTTAAATAAGCACCCCAACTACCCACGGCATTGGAAACTTGACTTGTATCTATTGAATCACTCGTAAAAACCTGAGTGTTCCAACCTGAATCTCTTGGAGAGAATGTTGAAAGCGCTAGCAAGACAAATACTCCTAAAAATCCTTGGATAATCAACCAAGAATCTAATATGAGTTTATTGAGCCGTATGCGAGACACCGATACAGCTTGGTTCGATGATTTCTTTGTTGCTTGAGACTTTTTAACCACTAACAAATCTAAGTTTTACCTATTGTATAGTTTATTAAGAAGATGTTCTAATCCGAATGACTTATTTTTATCGATATCTATATAATTAACATCATGGAAAATATTAAAAGAAAACTCATTATTTTGGGGTCCGGTCCGGCCGGGTATACAGCTGCTGTGTATGCTGCTAGAGCTGGCTTAGAACCTTGCTTAATAACTGGGATGGAACAAGGAGGTCAACTTACAACCACTACAGATGTAGAAAATTGGCCAGGTGATAGCGATGGTCTTCAGGGTCCTGAACTGATGGATAGGATGCTAAAACATGTAGAATCATTAGAAGTTGAAGTAATCTTTGATCATATTGAAGATGCAGATTTATCTTCAACACCCTTTTCTTTAACAGGAAATGTTAGTAGTTATGACGCAGATTCCATGATTATTGCAACAGGAGCTTCTGCACAGTATTTAGGTCTAGAAACTGAACAGAAATATATGGGAAAAGGTGTCAGTGCGTGTGCTACTTGTGATGGGTTCTTTTATAAGGATAAGGATGTTGCCGTTATCGGAGGTGGCAATACAGCTGTTGAGGAAGCTTTGTATTTATCAAATCTCTGTTCTTCTGTAACTCTTATACACAGGAGGGATACATTAAGAGCTGAAAAAATATTGCAAGAAAGATTATTTAAAAAGGAACAAGAAGGTAATATCAAAATTATTTGGGATCATGAATTGATGGAAGTTTTAGGCGATGAGAATCTTGTAAATGGTATCAAAATAAGAAGCACTCAAGACGCTTCAGAAAGTGAGATACCTTTATCTGGTGTATTCATAGCAATAGGACATAAACCAAATACTGATTTATTCGAAGAACAATTAGAAATGGCAAATGGCTATTTGAAGATTATTTCAGGAACAGATGGAAATAGTACCGCAACAAGCGTACCAGGTATTTTTGCTGCTGGAGATGTTTCAGACCATATCTACAGACAAGCCATTACCTCAGCAGGTTCGGGATGTATGGCGGCACTAGATGCTGAAAAATACTTGGCCGAGAAATAAATGAAATACCTTCGCATTAAAAAAGATGGGCCTATCGCAACAGTTAGTATAGATAGACCTAATTCAATGAATGCTCTTAGCATAGCGGTGTTAAAAGAATTTTGCACTCTACAAGAATATTTTAGAGAAGATTTAGAAACGCGAGTTGTAATTTTTACTGGCCAAGGTGAGAACTTTTCTGCCGGTGCTGATTTAAAAGAAAAAGCCCAGCTTTCAACTAAGCTAGAATCGTGGAGAAATAATTTTGGTAAGCCCGCAATTAAATCTATTCTAGAAATAGATCAGATAACAATTGCTGCTGTAAATGGTTATTGCTTAGGAGGAGCAGCATGTATAGCTTCAGCATGCGATTTTCGCATAGCATCAGATAAATCTCTTCTTGGCTATCCTGAAATAAACTTAGGAATAAACTTGAACTGGTTGGGGTTACCATTAGCTGTTCGCTTAATTGGACCTGCCAAAGCTAAAAAAATGGTAATAGGAGGGAAGAACGAAAATGCTGAGACACTCCTTTCTTGGGGTTTTTATGATGAAATTTGTGATGCTGATTCACTTATGGATCAAGCGATCTCCATGGCTAATTTGTATGCCTCTAAATCTCCTATTGCCGCTCAAATGATAAAAAGAAGTGTAAATAATCTTGTCTATAAGAATGATGAATCAATAATGCACATGGATTACGACCAAACATTATTAACTCACGAAACACAAGATCGAAAAGAGGCAGTAACAGCCTTCTTTGAAAAAAGAGATCCCAGTTTTAAAGGAGATTAATTAAGCAGACTTACCTGCTAAAGCTTGCTTTGCTTCCTCATATTCATTAACTAAACCATCAACTGCATCTTTAACAGTTGGAACATCATGAAGATTTCCTATACCTTGACCTGAACCCCAGATATCTTTCCAGGCTTTCTTTTGATTATCTCCTCCAGCACCAGAACTTCCAAAATTCATATCGTTCTTATCAGCGTAAGGTAAATTATCTGGATCTAGGCCGGCATTAACAACGCTTGGTTTTAGATAGTTTCCATGAACTCCAGTAAAAGTAGGAGAATACATTATGTCGTTAGCTGCGCTATCAACAATCATGTCTTTATAACCCTGAGACGCATTCGCCTCTTCAGTTGCAATAAATCTAGTTCCTATATATGCAAAATCAGCTCCCATAGCCTGAGCGGAAAGAATAGATGCTCCATGAGAGATACTTCCTGAAAGAGCGACCGGCCCATCAAAAAATTCTCTTACTTCACGAACTAAAGCAAATGGACTCAAGGCACCGGCGTGGCCGCCAGCTCCAGCACAGACCAAGATAAGGCCATCTGCACCTTCATCAATAGCCTTTTTAGCATGTCTTATGTTGATAACATCATGCATTACAGCACCGCCGTAACTATGAACCGCATCAACAACAAACTTAGGTGCCCTTAGACTAGTAATTATTATCGGTACTTCATGCTCTACACAGACTTCCATATCATGTTCAAGTCTATTGTTTGAATGATGGCAAATTTGATTAACAGCAAAAGGTGCAACAACAGCATCAGGATTTTGCTCTTTGTAATCGGCTAACTCTTGTTTCATCATAGAGATCCACTCTGTTAACTTCTCTTCTGGTCTGGCGTTAAGAGCTGGAAAAGATCCAACTACTCCAGCCTTACATTGAGCTAAAACAAGTTCTGGGTAAGAAACTGTGAATAAAGGAGCTCCGATAACAGGAATCCTAGTTTTATCTTTTAAAAAATTTACAACGTCCATATTTATCCTTGATTAATAATTAATTATTGATTTGAAACCCAAAAAACTGCTGCTGCTACAAGACTGAGAATAATCACTACTGCAGCGATAGCATCTAATTTACTATCCTCTTGACGCATGATTTCCTTTTCTTGATCGGTATGCTCATTTGACATCTATATCTCCTTTTAATTCAGATCCACTAAGACCCGCCCAACTTGTCCACCGTCTAGGATGGTAGAAATTTCTTTCTCTAATTCTTCTAGTTTTACCTCTCTAACTAATGCTGAAAGATCTAACTTCCAATCAGAAGCAAATCTTTCCCAAACTTGTAATTTCTTATGGAGGGGAATCTCAACTGAATCTATACCCAAAAGTGCATTACCCCTTAGAATAAAAGGGAAAATTGAACTCTCAAATGATGGGCCACCCACTAATCCGCTGCAAGCAACCGCTCCACCCGGCTTAAGCGAGGCAAGTAATAAAGTTAAAATGTTGCCACTAACCACATCTACACCGAAATCCCATATTGTTTTGCCAATGGGTGTTCTTGAAATCTCTGCTAATTCCTCTCTAGAGATAACTTCTGAAGCTCCGAGACTTTGCAGTAAAGCCTTTTCTGATTCTTTTCCGGTAACAGCGGTTACAGAAGAGCTAAGCTTAGAAAGCAGCATAACTGCTATCGAACCCACTCCACCAGTAGAACCAGTAACTATTGAACTAGAAGACTCGAATCCTTGATTTCCATTAAAGTCATCAAGAGCTTGTATGGAAAGACCGGCAGTTAAACCAGCAGTTCCCAAACACATAGAGTCTCTGTCACTTAAGCCTGAAGGCAACATTACGGCCCAAGATGATGGAACCCTTATATATTGTCCGAAACCCCCTGATGTATTCATACCAAGATCGTAACCAGTGACAATCACACAATCTCCTTCTTTAAAATTTGCGTCAGTTGATTCTTCAATAAATCCAACTGCATCTATACCAGGAGTATGTGGATAAGTTCTGGTGACTCCTGGAGAACCAGAAGCAGACAAAGCATCCTTATAATTTAGTGAAGAATAATTTACTTTAATCAGCAATTCACCTTCCGGAAGATCGTCTATATTTTTTTCAATAATAGAAATTTTATTGCCTTGCTCGGTTTTAGCAGACTCTAATGCTTTAAATGTTTTCATGATGTAAACCTGTCCCTGTTTATTAAATCATAGAATTTGAAAAGAGTTTTTTCTATGATTAGTTGCATCGAGAATGCGAACCTTTCAGTGAGATTTTTCTTTTCAACAAATTCTATTTCAAGTAGTTTTGCTTCTTTCGATAAGTTAACAAGGTAATTATCTGATGTTTCCAAAGAATCTACCAATCCCACCTTGACAGCTTCTTCTCCTTGCCAAACTTCACCAGTAGCGACAACTTCTGTATCAACTTGAGGTCTTTGTTCTTTAACAAAGTTTTTAAAAATGAGGTGTAAGTCTTCTAATTCAGATTTAAATTTTTCTCTGCCTTCTTCAGTATTTTCGCCCAAGGTTGTTAATGTTCTCTTGAATGCTCCGGCTGTATGCATTTCGAAATCTATAGAATTCTTTTTCAATAATCTATGAAAATTGGGGAGTTGAGCAATTACACCTATAGAACCAACAATAGCCCAAGGTGCGGCAATGATTTTAGTAGCAACACAAGACATTAAATATCCTCCACTAGCCGCAACCTTATCTATACAAACTGTTAAGCTGATTTCATTATCAACCAATCTTTTTAGTTCAGCGGCACATAATCCGTAAGCATAAGCTGAACCTCCCCCACTCTCTACCCTAAGCACAACTTCTTTACATTCACTTTCAGACAACAGAATTGAATTTACTTCCTGTTTAAGTTTTTCAACCTCTGAGGCCTGTATGTCGCCATTAAAATTTAAAACGAATACAGCTTCTTCCTTTTCAGTCTTATTTTTTTTCTTTTTATCTTTAGATAAGTCTTTGTTAAATTTTTTAAGCTCCTTAGGGTTCATTAAAGAGCCCTTTAGGGCATTACCCATATCCTCAAACTTATCCGAAAGATTAGTAATTGCAAGTTTACCTTTTGGCTGACTCTTATTCTTTGAAGAACCAATAATTATTAAAAGAGGTAAAGTTATAGCCAAAGCTATTGTAAATACCTTGAGAAGGAAAATTAGATAATCAACCAGGATTTCCATTTATTTTGGTTGCATCCTGATACCACCATCAAGTCTTATTGTCTCTCCATTTAGAAAAGGATTTTCAACTATATGCTTTGTTAAAGCTGCATATTCTGACGGAAAACCTAGACGTTTAGGAAATTGAGTCATCTCGATAAGCGGGTTTCTGACAGCATCTGGAGCCATGGCCATAAGAGGTGTATCAAAAATTCCTGGGGCAATTGTATTTATCCTAATTCCCATTCTTGCCAAATCACGTGCAATTGGAAGAGTCATGCCTACCACGCCACCTTTACTAGCGCTGTAAGCAGCTTGACCTATCTGACCATCAAAAGCTGCTACTGAAGCTGTATTTATGATTACTCCACATTCTCCATCGGAATTGGGTTCATTATTACCCATTACTACTGCAGCCAGCCTCAATACGTTAAAAGTACCATTGAGATTTATATCAACTACTGTCTTAAAGTAATCTAAAGGATGCGCACCATCTCTACCTACTGTTTTGCTGGCGCTTCCAATGCCCGCACAATTTACAACAATATGTAGCCCCTCAAATTCTTCAACAGTTTTATCTATAGCTGTTTGTACAGAAGATTCATCAGTGACATTGGCAATTACATAACTTGAATTTGAGCCTAATTTTTCTACAGCGCTTTTTGCATTATCCTCGTTTAAGTCAAGTAACATAACCTTTGAACCTGATTCAACCAAAACCTCTGCAGTCGCTAAACCTAAACCTGAAGCCCCACCAGTTATTAGGGCCACTTTATTTGAAATTTCCATTTTTTCTCCTTATGCGTCGCAATTTAAGATGCGTGATATTACACGATAAGTAAAAAAAATTCATGAATAGTATCCCCTATAGACCTAAAAAAACCCTCTTTGCACGATAAAGGTGCATTTAAGTAAGATTTAATGATATTTAATATGGCATATAAATTGCATATATAACCGTGTATTAATTAAAAACTTACAAGGAGTTAGGATGAAAAATCTTATAAAAATTGGGGCCATAGCTATCTTCTCAAGTGCTATGACCTTGCAAGCAGCTGAATTCGAAAGCAACGTTGCTCTATCAAATGATTACATTTGGAGAGGAATGACTCAAACAGCTGAAGAGCCAGCAATTTCAGGCGGTTTTGATATCGCAGGTGAGAATGGACTTTACTTTGGAACATGGGCTTCTAATGTTGAGTTCGGCGATGGCGCTGCACTCGAACTAGACTGGTACGCAGGCTATGCTAATGAACTAGAGAATGGATTAAGTTACGACTTTGGTTACCTAGCCTATACTTATCCTGGCGAAGATTCTTTAGACTTTGAAGAAATTTATCTTGGACTAGGATACAGTTATTTTGGATTCACTTTTTCTTCAGGCCAAGATAGCGCACCTGATAATTCCGAGTTGTCAGTAGCACTTGGCGAAACAGGTATCGGTGTAACTTTTGGTGATTACGAAGACTATGGAGAATACACATTAATAAGTTATGACCTTCCTGTCGCTATTGCTGGTCTTGGCGTATCTATTGCTTGGTCAGATTTCAGTGCTGAGGGTTCAAGTGGATTAGCGGATGAAGATACATTCCTAATTACCTTTTCTATGTAATTCTTAACTCCCCGTTAAGTAAGTGATCTAAATCTCCCCATTTAGACACATTAAGGGCCAGACGAAAGTCTGGCCTTTTCTTTATTGAGCAAAGGACGAGCATACATCATCAAACATTCCTCAAGAATCTTATCGTGTAAGTGTTCGAATCTTTTTTTAAACTTGATAAGTTCTTCATTAGTAAATTTTTGATTACCTTCAAAAGAATTATTTAATTCCGGAAGTAAACTCAAGGCTGCTTCTGAGGAAGGCCAAATATGGTAATTGGAAATAATTTGTTGTTCTATTTTGTCTGAAAGTTCTTTAATAGAATCTCCATCAAATACAATTGGTTCGCATATATGCAAATGAACCCTTCCTTTGTAACCAAATATACCCGAAGCCATTTCTTCTAAATCGCTTTTATTTATTTCTTCATCACTTAAGGCATCTTGATAATCCCAACCCTTTGCTTTAACTATATCTAATGGATCATATTCATATGATATAGAGATTGGAGTTAAGTTAACCTTTCTTACCCAATCGACGAGGGAAACCTTCTTTCTCTGATCAAGGTATAACATCTTTAAGACAGCTTCATCAGAAAAATCATTACCATCATTGGCTCTACCCTCTTTTTGGGCTATCCATATACTTTCATCATCTTTTGATAAAGAGGTATTTATGTATGCAGATAACCTTGTAAGTTTTTTTAAAGTTTCTTTTATCCCCTTAATCTCTCTATGAACAATAAAACTTTTATTGAGTCTCATTAAAGTCTCAGCAAAGCCGCCATCTAAAAGATTATCTCCAATAGCTATTCTGACTGTTTTTCTATCTTTCAAATACAAAAGATAATTTAGGAAGGCAGGATCTAAGGAAATATCTCTGTGATTGCCCATAAAGAGAGTGGGCTTATCAGATAAATTATCTTCTCCTGAGAAAGAAAATCCATCAGTAGTCTTGATTATCATTTGGCTTACTAAGGGTGCCATGCATTTTTGAAATTCTTCTATTGAACCGCAGGTTGAAAAAGTATCTAAGAACTTTCGTTTAATGTATAAATTTAAAAGTGCTGAAAAGTATTTACTTAGTTCAGGAAAAAGTAGATTAGCTAAGTAGTTATGAAAGTCCTTATCGACAGCTAATTCCTTAATTTTGGAAGATACTTGATCATCCGAATAAGAACTTATCTCACCAAAATCCATTTAGCTAAATTGAATTAATAAAATGAAGAATTTCTTCGCCGACAATTGTAGGTTGTCTATAAGTTATATCATGCGTCCCCTTTTCAAGGGAAACCAGTTTTCCTTTGTTAAATATTCTTTCAAATTCTTGAGAGCCACTGAAAGGTACGACTCCGTCTTTCTTACCCCAAAGTGCGAGTATAGGTATTTCTTTGGAATTTAAACTTTCGTACATATTTCTAACATCAAAAAGATTAAAATTTCTTATTGTAGAAAGCAGCGACTCATTAAAGCCTCTGAAACGCAATTGATCTTGAAATAAAGGCAAGAATTCATCTTCATTAATAGACAAAGGATCATCACTGTATTGAGTCTCGGACATATTCCCTATTCCATATAATCGATCACTAAAAACCCTCCAAAACCAATCACCTATTATCGGCATAGTTCTCCAAGACTTAGTTGCCGAAGATACTTTACTAAAGCCAGCAGGTGCAATTAAGGAGACGCTCTTTGTATCTTCAGGATATGTATCTGCATAATAACCAGCGATCGGTCCACCCATTGAATAACCTACTAGATGAACACTCTCTTCAATATTCTGAGAACTAATTAATTCTCGAAGTGTCTCAAGATAGAGACTCTTATCATATGCAACTCTAGGTCTTTCTGAAAAGCCTCTACCAAAATGGTCATAAACTAGTACTTTGTAACCCGCATTCACAAAATTGTTAACTAACCCGCCCCAAACAAAACTAGGAGTTGAAAACCCGTGAACAAGCACCATGGTCCCTTTTGGATTTATTGAGCTACTTGGAAGGAACCACTCAAAATAAATATGACCTCTTGAGAGTTTTACCCAGTCACCAGTTTCAGGAATGTCAGATTTATTTATTTTCTTAAGCCCATATAACTTAGAAAAATAAGGTAAAGCCAATAAAATGAAAACTATTAATAGTCCTAAAAAAAATTTCTCCATAGTTACACCTCTTCTCTATAGTATAGTTTAATAAAAAAAAATAAGATTTATGCATCCTTTCTTTCAAGATTTTAAGTTCTATGGATTTATCCATAGAGGTGGAGATGAAACTAAAACAGAAAACACCTTAGACGCGTTCGAGTATTCATCTGAATTAGGATTTGTTTTTATGGAAACAGATGTCCAGGCAACCAAAGATGGTCATGTAGTTATCTTTCATGACGCATCACTAAAAAGAATGGCCGGCATAAATAAAACAATCAAAGAGTTAAGCTTAAATGAAGTCAGATCGGTAGATTTGATAAATGGAGGAAAAATACCTTTATTGAGCGAAGCATTAGAAAGTTTTCCTGAACTACGTTTTAACATAGACATTAAGACTGAAGAAGCTTTAGAGGATTCAGTTCGAATTATAAAAGAAATGAATAGTCTCAATAGAACCTGTCTTGCCTCCTTCTCTTCTTCTAGACTCATGAGAATTAGAAAACTAGCCGGACCTGAAGCTTGTACTTCATCAGGTCAGATGGATATTTTTAAACTTATGTGCAGATCTGTGGGGATTAAATTTAAAAAAACTAACGGTCATTGTGCTCAGATACCATTAACACAATGGGGAGTGCCAGTTCTAACTAAGAGGTTCATTAATGCAGCCAAAAGAGAGGGAAAACTTGTACATGTCTGGACTATAGATAAAAAAGAGCAGATGTTTAACCTAATGGATTTAGGTGTTGATGGAATCATGACTGATAAGCCTAGCGTCTTAAAAGAGGCTATGACTGAGAGAGGTTTTTTTTAATTAAGGCACTCTTCGAAGAAGTATTAATCCAGGAATAAATAATAAAAGTAAACTTAGTATACCTAGACTCGGACTATTAGTGACGAGCGCTATCCCGGACACCATAAATGGACCAATAAAGACAGAAGACTTCCCTATAAAATTATAAAACCCAAAAAATTCGGCTGCTTTGTTGGCGGGAATAAGACTACTAAAGTAAGAACGACTTATAGCCTGCACCCCTCCCTGCACAAGTCCGATAATAGATGCCATTATAAAGAATTCAATTGCACTATCCATTTGGGAACTAAATAAAACAACTCCGATGTATATCAAAATAGCAAAGGATAATGTTTGTTTATGACCAAACTTATCAGAATATCTACCAAAAACTAAAGTCGCAGGAAAGCCAATAAACTGAGTTAAAAGCAATGCTCCAATCATAGATTGAGCTGAGAGACCAATATCAGAACCATATGAAGTGGCCATTCTGATAATCGTATCCACTCCATCCATATATAAAAAATATGCTAAGAGGAAAATTACGGCGCTTTTGTAATGTTTAATAGTTCTAGCAGTTTGATATAGACTCTTAAATGCGTCTGTTGAGATTTCTAGAAAACCTTTGCCTTCTCTAGAAACTTGCGGCTCTTTAACTCCTGTAAGCAGTGGAATAGTAAAAATACTCCACCAAATTGCGACACTTAAAAAAGACCATAAAACAGCCTCTATTTGAGAATTAAGTCCAAAAAAGCTCGGGAAGGAAAACATTAATACGTTCAAAAGAAATAGCAGACCTCCTCCGAGGTAACCTAATGAAAAACCAAGAGAAGATACCCTGTTTCTTTCATTGTCATTTGCAACAGAAACTAGCAAAGCATCATAAAAAATATTACCTCCAGAAAATCCTATAACTCCTATTGCATAAAAAGTTATTGCAAATTTCCATGAACTTTCTGGAATAAAAAAAAGATAACCTGTCGAGACTATTCCTAACAGAGCAAAGGTTACTAATAGTTTCTTTTTTGTGTTCCCGGCGTCAGCAAAAGCTCCCATGATTGGAGCGCTAATAGCTATCAATAAACCAACTATAGAGTTAGCTGATCCAATCACAAAAGTGCTTTCAGCGTCTGTAAGATCAGCCGCCCAATAAGATTTAAAAAATATTGGAAAGAACCCAGCCATGACCGTTGTAGCAAATGCTGAATTAGCCCAATCATAAAATGCCCATCTCCAAGCTTCTTTTGATAATTTTCTTTGACGTTTCATATGATTTATGGGAATAATAACCCTTTTAAAGGGAGGAAAAAAATGGAAGAGGACAAAAAAACTTATAAATATATGACTTTGTTTAGTGTAATTATTGGAATAGTAGTTATTGCACAACTTATTCTTGCGAACTACTTACAGGCAATTTATTAAAATTACTCAACATAAGAAAAGGATAGATTATGAATTCAAAAATATGTGAACTTCTGGATATAGAGTTTCCTTTAGTAGCCTTTACACACTGCAGAGATGTTGTTGTGGCTGTCTCAAAGGCTGGAGGATGTGGTGTTCTTGGTGCTGTAGGTATGTCCCCCGAACAACTAGAACAAGAACTTAAATGGATTGATGATCATATTGATGGTAAGCCATATGGAGTTGATGTATTAATTCCAAATAAAATGGTAGATCAAAGTGAAAAATTTGATGCTGAAAAACTGAAAGGTATGATCCCACAAGAATACGCTGACTTCAGAGCAGATCTTTTAGAAAAACATGATATTGAAGCAAGTGAACTTAGAACAATTGACACCGCTGGTTCAAGTTTTGCTGCAAACACAAAATCTGATGGGGCAAAAGCTTTATTAGACGTGGCGTTCAATCATCCTATTAAACTAATAGCTAATGCCTTAGGAGTCCCACCAGATTGGATGCTCCAAATGGGTAAAGATAATGATGTTAAAGTTGCAGCACTTTTGGGTACAGCCCAACATGCAATTAATCAAGTTAAAGCGGGCGTGGATATACTCGTTGTTTCAGGAACAGAAGCTGGAGGTCACTGTGGAAGTGTCTCTACTATGGTTCTCATACCTGAAGTTTATCAAGCTATACAACCTTATGGCGATACTCCAATACTTGCTGCAGGAGGAATTGTTACAGGTAAACAAATGGCAGGTGCAATGGCAATGGGAGCTTCAGGTGCCTGGTGTGGTTCTGTATGGTTAACAACAGTTGAATCTGAAGTACCTCCAGTTATAAAAGAAAAAATGGTAGCAGCAAACTCAAGTCAGACTGTTAGATCGAGGAGTAGAACTGGAAAGCACTCAAGACAGCTGGTGTCGCCTTGGACAGATGCATGGGAGTCAGAACAAGCTCCAGACCCTTTACCAATGCCGCTGCAACCTATGGTTGCTGAACCAGCTTTACAAAAAGTAAATAAATTAGCTGAAGGCGGCCATGATGGCGCCAAAGATCTAGCTACTTATTGGGTTGGTCAGGGAGTTGGTTTAATGAACCAGAGTATTTCTGCCAGTGATGTTGTACAAGAATTCAAAGAAGATTTTGCAGAAGCCTACGAAAGGCTTACTGGGTTTGTATCTTAATTTACTGCTTCGCCGTCTTTAAGTATTAGAAACTGCCTAGTTTCATCATTTAGATCTTCAGTCAATGACTGAGATATAACACGTTTTGCACCGTCTGGTGCATATTGCAGAATATATGACTTCCTTATACCTTCTGATAGATTTGGGCCTGTCCGATGAGGAGTTAAGGAAGAAAAAATAGCTATACTTCCGGCTTTAAGTGGTAAGCAAATTGAGTCAGAAGAATCTAAAGGTATCTCATGACCTAAGTCTGTAGCCTCATGAAATAAAGTTCCTTTTTGATGTAAACCAGGCATAACCCATGGGCATCCATTTGTTTCATCGGTATCTGTTAATGCAATCCAGCAAGTAAGATATGCTTGTGGCTCTATGAAGGTATATCCATTGTCTTGGTGCCAGGGAAATTCATCTTTTGTTCCAGGTTTCTTGTATACGGCTTGATCCCAATAGAGTCTTACATCTGGGCCTATTAAGTCTCTACAAATATTTGAAAATACCTTATGTCGACTAAAATCTTTAAGTTGTTCAGATTGAGTAACTAAATGGGTAGTGAAAGTTATTTCTTCGGCTCTAGATATAAAAAACTTTCCACCATCAAGTCCCTTTAATGCTTCGGTAACATTAAACTCATAAGGATCTATTTGCTCTATAACTTCAGTGACTTCCGAAGGCGAAAAAGCATCTTCCACGACTACAAAACCGCTTTCGTTGAAGGATGTAATCTCCTCTTCAGAAAAAAATTTATAAGGACCTTCTGGAATATTCCATGAGAAGGTTGAATTATTGGCGTGTAATTTAATTTCTTGATCCATATTTATCTATCAAATTCTAACTGCATACCCAAATTTGTCTCCAAAATTTTTCCTTCGTTGTAAGCATGTCTTCCGTTAACAAAAGTACTGATAATTTTTGAGTTGAAAGTATCACCTTCAAAAGGTGACCATCCACAAAAATAAGATGTATTTTCCTTGGTAATCTTATGCTCATGCTCTAGATCCACAAGCACACAATCGGCCCAATACCCTTCTCTAACATAACCTCTATCTATAATTTTAAATCTATCTGCTACCTTGTGCGAAAGATAATAAGGAAGGTCATTCAAAGAATAAACACCTTCCCGAACAAGCTCCAATAAAACAAGCAGTGTGTGTTGAACACTAGGAATTCCAGAAGGACAATCCATATAGTTATTCGATTTACCTTCTAATTGATGGGGAGCATGATCAGTCGCGACATAGTCTATATAGCCTTCTAACAACCCTTTTCTCAGGGCATCACGATCAGCAGTCTCTTTTATTGATGGGTTGCACTTGATTAAAGTGCCTTTGGTGGCGTAATCATCTTTTGAAAAGTATAAATGAGGTATGCAGACTTCGGCTGTGATTCTTTTCTCGCTTAAAGGTTTATTAGAAAATAATTCTATTTCTTCTTTGGTAGTTAAATGAAGAATATGTAAGTTAGCATTATGCTTCTCAGCTAGCCCAATTGCTTTTTTAGAAGATTTCAAACACGCCTCTCTTGCTCTTATTTCTGCGTGCATTTCTACAGGAATATTTTCACCGTATTTAGCTAAAAATTTCTGCTCTTTAGCCTTGATTATTGGATCATCTTCACAATGAGTAGTTATTATTACTGGTGACTCTTTAAACAAATCATTTAATGCATCATCACTATCGACATGAAGGTTGCCTGTTGAAGAGCCCATAAAAATCTTAATTCCACAAACTTCTTTAGGATCAATTGCTTTAATTTCATCAATATTAGTATTTGAAGTCCCCATATAAAAAGAGAAGTTTGCTGATGCAGTTTGCTCTGCAATAGATATCTTTTCTCTCCATAAACCTAAA
>MDTB01227753.1_pt1 | contig 18599 bp, 11 predicted proteins | sample 811161 | NCBI WGS metagenome assembly MDTB01 (sample SAMN05326650, study PRJNA326480) | marine metagenome | isolation source: seawater | place: Mediterranean Sea | collected 2009
AACTTTCGACATGATTGAAAGTAGTGGTGTTTTACATCATATGAGAGACCCCAGCATAGGTTTAGAAATTCTAACCTCAATACTCAAACCCTCGGGGTTAATGCGGCTAGGTTTTTATAGTTCATTGGCAAGGCGTAAAATCAACGCTGCAAGAGGAATGGTGAAAAGTAAAAAAATCCCTACAACGATTACTAGCATGCGTTCTTTTAGAAAAGAACTTATAAATCTTGATAACCAAATTTTGAGTAGCCTTAAAACCTTTCATGATTTTTTCTCTATGAGTACATTTAGAGATCTTTTATTTCATATCCAAGAACACCAATTTACGCTTTTAGAATTAAACACCTTGCTTAAACAGCTAGGCCTGAAATTTAGTGGCTTTGAGCATCCAAACAACCAGGTGTTTGCATCTTTCAAGGCAAGGTTTCCACATGAGGGTAGTTTATACGACTTAGAGAGTTGGCACGAATATGAGCTTGAGAATCCTGATACATTTATAGGCATGTATCAGTTTTGGGTTCAAAAAGTTGTAACAGGTTAGCCAAAATTCTCAGAAATTTTTGTAAATTAATCACGGTTTTTTATTGGCTAATTGGGATTGGGTGAGATTAAGGTTATCCGAAGTTAGACATGGCAACGTTAAATCGCAATAACCACTATACAGACCCTGCAACAGGCCATTACCGTAGATAAGACAGGCAAACTGAGCGACGCTACAAAGCTATACAATGCAAGTATAAATATTGAACCAAATCATCCCGATGCGAGGCATAAGTTGCGGATGTTATTTTAGTCCCTCAGTATATGGATATTTTTTTACCCTTTCTAAGGCGATATTTTGAAAATACGAATTAATCGTTCTATTTGACTTTAGACCACTAATACTTTTATCTCCTAGACCTTCTGCATAACTCAACCAGTTTTGGATTATTTGAATATCTTTTAAACTTAACCCCCTCATAGTTGGATAAACATTTTCCCTAGCTTTACTAGGAAATTTTTGGTCATGCCGTATTTCTATCGATTTCCATTCTGGCAAATAATTCATAGGTTGTTCACCTGACATATTAATCTCTTTAAATAGTGGAAAAGAAATTGGGTATTCTGAGCATCCTCGTTTAATTTGGCAGGATATATCATTTCTTATATGCTTTTTCATAAGAACATTAAGTTTATCAGATATCTCACTGGCCTCTTCTAAACCTTGGCAGTAAATATATCCTTTGTAAAAACCTGAAACATAAGGTCGAAACTCAATCATACACTTTCGAGTGTTGTTTTGGCCTAATTCCAATTGGTCAAAGATTATAAAAAGGTATAGCAATTCTAGAACAGTCGCGGGCTCGACTTGTACTTTATAACAACCAAAGCAATATTCTGGTATAATATTATGTTTTTTAAAAATTGACATGTGCCTATCACAGTTCAGGTCATAAGAACTTTGCCTATATGTTTGAGAGCTATCTGTTTCTGCATCAACAGCATTCTCACCTAAGATCTCCACTGCCTGGTCTATTATACTAATTATTCGTTTACGTGTTAGGCGATTTGAACTGCCATACCTCAGGTTTATCTCACGGAGCCTCCGATTAACTTCCACGATTGGATTAACAAAAGCCTTTGCAGGCTGATATCTCGTCAATATAGCATTCAGGTTTTCTGTTGCTTTATGATGGCCAGGTTTGATGATTAAAGCTGCAGTGTAGAGCTTAACCCCCTGTTTGAATTTACCGAGTTCCTCAACTATTACCGCTAAGTTGTTTTGAGCTTCAACAAAATCAGGTTTTAATACTATTGCTCGCTTGTAGCTCATTTGCGCCATTTCAGATTTATTCATTTCTTCTAGAGTGACACCAAAATTATTATGAGCCTCGGCATCAAACGGAGATAACGCTACTGTCTTTTCGTTAATATTCAAAGCCTCTCTGTTTTTACCTGATTGTTGATAAACTGCTGCAAGAATTTTCCATGCAAAGGGGGCGGCAGGAAATGTTTTGGTTAAAGAATCCGCTAGGCGCTCCGCGTCATCAAACTGTCCGTTTTGATAATAATGCAATAGTCTATCAAGCTGTATCTTGGGTGGTACCCCAACGTTTATAGTTTCTCTATCGCTTACGGCTATTAATCTTGCTTCTAACGCATTGAACTTTTCATTGATCATGCCGTGTTTCTTTGCTTCATCAAGAAATTTTGAAGCATTCACAAACTGTTCTTCTTTAATCAATGCTTCAATATAGCTTAACCAAAACTGTTCTATCTTCGGATTCGCCTCAAGGGCCGCTTTGAATAACGGCAGTGCCGAACTGCCTTTTCCAACTGATACTGCTATTAAACCCAAATTATGATTGGCATCAGGATGATTAGGTTGAGATAGTAAGATAGCGCGATAACAGCGCTCAGCCTCATGCAGATCACCTGCTTTGTGAGCAGTAATACCCTTATGCAGAGCTTGATCAATCGTTATTTCCATAGCCCAGGCATCATAAAAGTTAAGTGGCGACAATACAAAAACAAATATCGTGACCAAAGATAGAAACCTTCTTGGCCCGTATTTTCTCTAAAACATCCTGCAACTAACAGTTACGTTTATAATCACATAAATTATCAAATAAAAATTCTACTTTATCAAAGTATCCTTACAAACCCTTTCTTCAGTATAAATAGAGCGACCAATTTGGTGAAGGTCTGCCTCAAAGGATGTTTCCTACAACGCAAGGTAGGGGATGATTATATCCTTTGCCTGCCAATTACAGCAGATATTTTATGTTGGTACGACGTCAAACGCTAGGACAATACGTTCTTCATCTGAAGCAAAAGGGATCGTGTAATGCAACAAGGACGCTGGGAACAGGCATAGATCTCCAGTAGCTACGTCAATAATCTTTTTCTGATTCTCGCCTACCAAGTCATTGTCCACGCAAACTACTAAATTGCCAGCCTCCGGATTAGATTTGGGCTTTTGGGGAACATTTATATACACAGTACCACTTATCCAACCCCTTTCATGCATATGAGGCAACAACTCACCACCGCTCGTCATACTTATCAACCATCCATAGAGATCAAATTTTTCTGGCCAATTTTTCAAAAATCCTTCATTAGTTCCATCAAACAAATTTCGATATTTGTCTATTTCTAAAAGTATAATACGCTTAATACTCTCTATATTTTTATTGTCAAAGTCAAAAATATTACCCGGTGTTTGTCGACCATTGATTAAAAGGTTCTGTCTCCTAGCTTGAAAGTCCTCACTGTTCAAAATAGTCTTCCCTTTTTCAACGAATATCGCTTCAAAATCGCATTTATCTTTTAAATTAGTATTCAGCACATAACCTATAGGGTTATTACAAAATAAGTTGTTAATTTCCTTCCCAAATTTATGCCGAGCCTGGCAAGCGAGTGAGCCCACTATTGGGTTCCTGACGCCACGTTCTAGCAGATAGTCTAACTGCTCATAAAAGCGATCTTGGTCCTCCAGGCGGTAGAAACACCTCAGAAGAAAGCTCTGGCTTTTATCAGTATCACATCGTTTGAGATGAAAAGCGGCTTCGAAAAAATTACTTTTCCGCATAAATGCCTGTCCCAAGTTTTTATGAAATTCCCCATATTCAGGCTGTAATACAATCGCTTTACAGTAATTTTTAACTGCCGCTTCTTCTTCTCCAAGTTCAAGTAATACATTAGCACGATTATTATACGCTTCAGCAAGGTCAACCTTTATTTCGAGCGCTCTGTCGTAACAGTTAATGGATTCTTCATATTTACCCTGTCCAAAAAGTAAATTTCCAAGATCGCTGTACGAATCAAGATGATTAGGGTTTGTCTCAATCGATTTATTAAAGCTCTCAATAGCTTTCTCATATTGACCGATTTTTTTAAATAATTTTCCAAGATTATTATGAGCTTCTGAAAAATCCGGCTGAAGCTCAATCGCTTTATTTAATCTTTTGATTGCCTCGTCATATTCTTCAGATTTATATAGTATAGTACCGAGATGATGATATGCCGCAGCATAATCCGGCTTGAGTTCAAGTGCTCTGTTATAGTTGTGAATAGCTCTTTTAAATTCGTTCAGTTCCCGAAGCGTATTGCCAAGATTATTGTGTGCTTCTGCAAAATCTGGCTTAAACTGGATGGCTTTTTCATAGCTTTCTCGAGCTTTCTCAATTTGGTTCAGTTCTCGAAGCGCGTTGCCAAGATTGTTGTGGGCTTCTGCAAAATCCGACTTAAACTCAATCGCTTTATTTAATCTTTTGATTGCCTCATCATATTCTTTAAATTCATTTAAAGCAGCACCAAAGTTATTATACGCCTCAGCATAGTCCGGCTTAAGCTCAATCGCTCTGTTGTAGTTATTAATAGTCTCATTATAATTTTGTAAATTAGCATAACTAGCTCCAAGGATATTCGGGATTAAAAAGTTTGTGGGGAACCGATTTGCCAAAGCAACTCCCAAACTCACAGCCTCTTGGAGATGACCTTGCGTGTACAACGCTATTAATTCGTCTATCTGTTTATCTTGAAGATTTGTCGGATTTTCAATACTAGAGTTTAACCTATTTTTCAAAAAATCAATCTTCTCCCCATTCAATCCAAAAGTTTCACCCTGTTGTATCATTTGTTTAGCTTCGTTAATCTGACCAAGCTTGATTAATGCATCGATATAACTCAACCAATATTGGTCTTGTTTAGGATTAGATTCCAGAGCAAGTTTAAAAAGGGGAAGAGCGTCTTGGACTCTACCAACACCAACTGCCAATACCCCCAAGTTATGGTTTGCGTCTGAATGCCTTGGGTGGCTCTGCAGAATAAGACGATAAAGCTTTTCTGCCTCTTGAGGTTTACCAGCTTTATGTGCAGCTATTCCCTGCTGCAGGGCTTCATCGATGGTTAATTCCATTTTCTACTACCACATTGACATTATCTAATATTCGTCTTACCTGTGTTTACTCAAAATAATAATAACAAAACCTCGTTAAGCCTTCCATGCCATCTTAAGAGGAGATAGCGAGGCAATCACCGGTAACATAAAGCTGTGGGGGTGAAGCGCAACTATCTCCCCGCACTCCAGAGTGAACGCGGATAGATTCAAAGATATTGAGCACAGTAAACACTTGGTTCAAAACCAAACCGGCAATCTCATCTTATTCAAAAAATCCATTACTTAAAATGGTTTTTTTGCTTCGCATATTAACCATGGTGTCGGACCCTCCCGCCACTCCCAAACTGCCAACAACTGATCAAGATGCGACCATGTTTTAAACCATTTTGGCATCGCGCAAAGTTGCCGCTGGCCGTCATCCTCGACAAGTTTTATATAATGCGTTCGCTCAAATCGTTTTGTCAGAACCTCTAACAGACCCGGCTGCATCAATTCATGAACCTCTACTATAATATCGGTTGATTTTAGATCTGGTGCTTTTCCCGGATCCAATAAATCGTTTTCAGCACCTTCGATATCACACAAGATTAATACACGGCTACTTGCATATTTCTTTAAATCTGCGTGTGTAAATTCACCTTCTACAAAAACTCTACTCCCCACTCCATTTTTGGCGGCTAATTGTTTGCATTTTTTTTGAGCGTTGTCATCAATATCAAACGCATAAATTTGTATTTCATGCAATAATCTCGCAAACCCCACTGCGTAATAGCCTTCCGCGCAGCCAATATTAATAAGAATATCATAATTATTTTTCATCAATCTTCTGAATTCGCGATGAAGTGGCTGTTCATAACAGCCGAGAATCTTCGGGACATGACAACCTTCGGATGAGCCATCAAGAAGGTCCAAGCCTTCGAATAGCCCTCCCAAGACCACAGTATCTGAATTTTTCTTAAAGGTGTTTTGAACTAAGGCCGCCCTCCATTTGCATAAAAGGCGTAGGGCACTATTTAAAAGGTTGTCTGTTCCTTGTTCTGCGTTTGCAAAGCCCTGTTTCAAACGGAGAAATACTTCCTCGTGCAAATTCATAGTTCATCCCATCACAATAGAACTCAATCAATTATCTTGGACAAATCATACTTTTGCCCCGGAAAAAATACTATTTTCAAAACTTCGGCCCTACAAAATAACTTCGCAATGGATTGCTTATCAAAGAGATTTAGCCTATACCGTTTAGTTAAACAAAGCGAAGTATAGGGAAGAGTCAATGCCGAAGATAACTATAAATGATACAGAATATGAATTAGACGATCTATCTGAGGAGCTTAAAGCCGAGCTCGGAATGTTGGCAAATGTAGATCAGCGTTTACAACAAAACGAGGCCGAACGAGCTATTTTACAAACGGCAAAGAATGCTTACTCTCGCAAAATTGAAGAGCTACTGCCTCAGGTTGCAAACTAGAGTCGCATCGGCAACTAAGTAATACTCCTAAAATTACGAACATTTGACAAAAGCTCGTTGATCTTTGGTATAGCTGTGGGGCCTAGATGTGTTTCATCGACGTGGTAGAGTCCATTTGAAAAGCCGCGCTCCTTTTTTGTAAACGAGTAAATGTCTATAAAATGATGCCCCAGGGCTTTTACAGCCTTACCGAGTTCCGCATTAAAAACTGAAATCACAAATGCAACGTTTTGCATGGCTTCAAATTTCACGTCTGGGCGGTTTACCGGCGCGGGTATACCGAGAAAATAAAGGCGGCATTTTGGCTTTGACTGAAATATTTTATCTATATAGATAGTATACCCTTGCACTGTTTTCCTGATGACCTTCGTTATCTCGGCACCCGTTTTATCGCAGTGGGATATTATACCCTCGTTGTGGCGACAATCTATCTCCCCAAATGAGAGTAGAACAAACTCACCATCTGGAATTCTTTTAATAATATTTTCCAAAAATGTCTTATATCGACTAACCTTGCTCATAGCAAAATGCCATGCTTTAGCGCCTACAATAAGATGAGGTTGAACTTTATGAGTTGCACCATCTATTTCTAGCAAGCAATTAGCGTAAGAGAGCGAATGACTTTCACCCAGATGGTGGACCATCTTCCCAGACCACTTAGGTTGTTTGTAAACAGCCTCATTTTTAAGTAGCCCGCCGATATAAATTTGGTAAGCCGTAATTAGTAGTCCATTCGCATCCCATTTCTCTTTTGGGTTAAGTAGCTTTTGTTTATCAATAAATGCTTCCATCAACTTGCGCGCCACTTCTGCATTACCAAAGATAAAGTTGAAAATTATTAACTTAATATCTGCGAAGAGGCTTTTCTCGTTTATAAGCATACTTCGTGAAAACTGCTGGAGAACTGCTATGTGATTACCTAGCGCATAAAAAATATCCCCAAGCGTATTCAGATAACCGTTCTGATTTGGCGAAAGTAAAATGGCCTTTTTAATATCGGTTTCCGCTTTTATTAATTTGTTGACTTCCATATTTAAAATACTGAGATTGTTGTGAAGCCCTGCGTGCAAAGGGTCTAACATTCCCGCTCTGGAATACATTAACATTGCAGGCGGATATTTTCGATTGGTTACGGAGGTTAGCCCCAATTGCAAATAGCCCGCGATATTTGAGGGATCCATCAATATTGACCTAAAGGCGTTGGTCATAGAGTTCGAGTATGCACCTAATTGTCGATAAAGATCAGATATATTTACAAAAAGTTCGGTGGTAGCTTCCCCAACTATAAGTGACCATTTTAGGGGTCTAAGGGCATCGTTTAGAAAGCCACGATGATACAGCGAATAATAAAGTCCAGAACACGCTTCTGAAAATGTTGGCCTTAGAATTAATACTTTTCTATAGTTTTTCTCTGATTCTGACCACTCATCAGAGTCCAACATTGATGATGCCAAATTATTGTAGGCTTCCGGCATATCCGGAGTTGCTTTAATTGCTTCTTTGTAACATTCGCCCGCTTTTTCAACGTCTCCTTGTTCGTAATAAATTACACCTAGATTAGCTAATGCTTCAGAATATTTTGGTTTTATTTCTAAGGCCTCTTTATAGTACGTTATTGCGGCATCGTTATCTTTCATCGCATGACTTGCGATACCAATTAGGTTCAGTACTGCTGCGGAGTCCAAGTAGTTCTCTTTTAAACTAAGCCCCTCTTTTATTGCTTCACGGTACATCCCAGCACGATATAAGGAGAATAATTTTTGCATTTGGTGGACTGACGGTGTCCCAGTTAGTTTCCCAGTATTCTCAGACAAGTGCGACTGTAATTGATCAAACTTAGGCCCCCCGTGCCCCGCCTCTCTTGCCTTGTAAATTTGTTCGGCAGCAAGATCAGTTTGTTTTGTATCGGAAAGCGTCTTTATGTAACTCAACCAAAACTGCTCTTGGGTTTCGTCTGATTGCAAGGCCTTTTTGAAATGGGGTAAGGCAAATTCTCTTTTACCCATACTAACGGCAACCAATCCCAGATTATGATTTGCGTGTGGATGGGTTGGGTCTAAATCGATGATTCTTCTGTAATAACTCTCAGCTGTTCCGAGGTTAGCAACCCGATGGGCGCTAATACCGCGCTTGAGCAATTCATTTAGATCTATCTCTTTTGTAACCATGTGAAGGCAACCAAAATTCTAACTACTTTTTGATAATCAAAACTATGCTTAAACGATATTTCGAGAAAGGAGAAATAACGCCTAGGATATTTTGTATGCTACAAAGGAATTATATCAAAAGCCAGTACTAGGCGTTGTTTATCTGACACAAATGGTGTTGTCGAATGAAATAAGGAGGAGGGGAATAAACAAAGGTCGCCCGTCGAAATTTCGATGAGCCGCTCTGGATATTCTATTTCATCCGTTGGGAAACCTCCTCCAGTCAAACTCACTTTTAACATACCATCTAGTTTGCTTTGGCTTTTTGGAACTTCAATATAGAAACTTCCACTAAGCCATCCTTGTTCGTGCATGTGCGAAAGAAGATGGCCACCAGAAGACATAGCGACAATCCAACCGTGGATATTAATCCTCTCTGGCCAGTTTGCAAGGAAACCCTCATTACTATCATAAAAGTTTTGCCTATATTCTAACACTTTAGTTTCGATGAGGCTCTTTATTTTGACAAGTGCCTCCCGCTCATGATGAAAGATATTCCCCGTACTCTGCCAGCCACTTTTGAGTAAGGGTTGTTTTTTTTGTTGCTGATATAACTTCATGATAAGATCGTCTATACCGTCGCCTCTCAGCTGCATAATCTCCCTTTCACTACAAACAGTATCTTTAAAAACGAAGTTTAACGGATTCTGGCAAAAGGAATTGAGGAGTGTTTTTCCAAGCCTCAAGGATGCATGGCATCCTAAGTTACCCAAAATCGGGGTTGGGGAGGAAGATGTCACAAGATTGTTGTATAAAGCTTCAAAATTTTTGACCTCATTTAGATTATATAAACTTCGAAGAACGTAGAGTTCACTGTCTCTAAAATGCAGGCCCGATAATACGTTTTTTGCCTCAACAAACCTCCCTGTTGCGCATAATGAGATGCCCAAATTGTATTTTGCCTCCCGGTATTCAGGCTTTAAGGCTAATGATCTTTTGTATGCGAAGTGTGCATTTGAAATGCTTCCCAGTTCTTTAAACACGTTGCCAAGACTATTATAGCCTACTTCAAAATCTGGTTTCAGAATAACCGATTTTTTCAAAGACTTTAACGCTTGGCTATTATCACCTTTTGTATTTAAAAGGTTTCCTAAATTAGACCAAAACCCGTGATATCCGGGTCTCAATGTTACAGTCCGTATGAAACATTTGAGAGCTCTTTCGTAGTTAAAACTAGACTGGTTTAAAACACCACAAAGGTTATGAACTACTACCGAATTGGGGTATCTCAGTACAAGGCTCTCGATCTTCTCCAGCGCTAATATCTTCGAGTCCTCATTATTCAGACGGATTATTTCTTTTATTGTTAACTCAGGAGGCTCTATATCAACAGCCATTCTTTTTACCACCCTGCCTAAATATTAGAAATTACCGCCGTTTTTCGCCCGCATCTACAAAAACCCGCAAAATGACATACAAAAGCGAGTTCAGCGATCATCATAGTATGGGGTAGAGAAGTTGATAACCTTTTGAAAATTACAATAGTGACTCTATCCAATTAAGTTGCGCTGGCAAGCACACTGACCTTAAATCAACTTTCTTTTGTACAAATGCTCGAGCCCGCTCACCCAATTTTTCTCTTTTTTTGTCATTACCTAAAAGATTTAACACCTCGTTTGCCAATCCATCATGGTCAAAAAAGTCCACAAGAACACCACTTTTCTCATGTTCAATAAATTCAACTACTGGGCCAGTCTTACTGGCAACTATCGAGCAACCAAGACTCATAGCCTCCAGGAGGCTCCAACTTAATACAAACGGGTAGGTGAGATAGACATGCACACTACTTATCCTCAGAACCTCGATAAAGACATTATAAGAAACGTTTCCCAGAAAATGTATTCTCTCCCAATCTTCTGTTGGGATTTGTGGCCTAACTTCCTCCGCAAAAATATCTCTCCAAGTTTTATCATTATATTTTATAGGGTCTGGCTCTGCACCGTAGCTTGCGCCATTCCCGCCGATTATAAGTACTCTTAGTTTTGGCCTAGCTTTTAAAATTTTTGGCAAGGCACGCATAAATTTGTGATAACCCCTATAAGGCTCGAGATTTCTGTTCACAAAAGTTAATACTTCGTCCTTTCGAGTAAGTTCCAGGTTGAGACCTTTATGGGGTGATAATTTGAGAATCGACATGTTACTGGGAACAAGATTTTGAGTATCAATGCCGTCATGCACAACTTTTATTTTCTTTCTAAATTGTAGAGGGAAGGTATCCGCCTGCCATTTGGTTGGCGAAATTGCAGCATCCGCTATATCCATATGAAGGATATTGTTGATATTTTTCATCCTCAAGCGGCAACGCCCAGAAAGATCCAGTTTGCTAAACTCAGGGTCAAAATCCGCATCCAAATCTGACGTTGCATAAAAAAACTCGCAATAAAGCGCCAATTTGACAGATGGCCATACCTCTTTAACCAAGAGACTTTCTCCCCATCCGTGATGGGCAACTATCAAGTCTGGCACGAAACCTTCTTGCTTCAAACGATCACAAGCCCTCATGCACCCGTCCGCACGTATCATTTTTGTTTCCATGTCAGACAACCATGGGTGGATGGTTGGACTAGTCGAACGATCAACAGGATAACTTATGATTTTGATACCATTTTCTACTTTCGTTTCTGCTGTTTCCCCGGCAGTTGTTGCTAAAACTTCATGACCGAGCTCTACCAAAGCGGGAGCCAGAAATTTAAATTGTCCGGGAAAGTTTTGGTGAATAAATAGAATTCTCATTTCACGATCTTTAAAATGCCTAGTTTAAGAAGCCAGACTATCGAGCGGAAGACAAAACCGCGTCGATCTTTCGGTATACCCTCTACTAAATCAACAGCAGTCATACGACCAGTTTTAATCTTAGATAGAAGGGTATGAATTTCGTCCGGCGACGGTTGTACGTATTTTGCGTAGTTGACAACAAACAATCCTCCTAGTTCTTTCAGCCGTTCAGTCGCCTCTTCAAAAGTTAGTCCGTTTAATTCTAATTCAGTGGTTTCTTTTAAAACACTACTAGCATAATGGGAGAAGGTTTTGAAAGGGTCGGGCCTGTTCGGCCAATTATAAACCAGGTCTGAGTCAATTTCCTTTGTTTTCTGAGCATTTCTTCTTTCTCGCAACATGCGCCACAGTTCTTCATATCGCGGAATAATTTTCGACCAATCATATATAGCCTTGGCACGTTTTTGTGCGGCGGCGCCCATTTTTCTTCTTAGCGGTGGATCACTAATTAAACGCTTAAATGCCTCCGTCGCTGCGTTAATATCAACGGCGACGAGTGAAGATGTATGGCCGCAATACACGTCATAACTATCGATACCCATTGCATGTCTCAATGCTAGGTCGGTTCCTAGACCGCCATTTGGCATGGTTGTGGGGATGCGGTAGCCGTCTTCCCCATCCCGAACAGTGTCTTTGTAACCGTTCCAGTCTGAAACCACAACGGGCATCGCCGCTGCCATTGCCTCAACCGGCGTGATCCCGAACGTTTCCTGGATATTATCTGCGAAGGAAGAAAAAATATCCGCGGCGGCCCACGCTAGCTCGCGGTTCTCCGCTTTTCTGCCATCAAGGTGTTTTACCTCAACACTGGGGCAAATAGATTGAGCTGCGTTAGCGTACGATTGTTTTATTGTTTCATTTGGGTACCACCCCACTTCAAGGAGAATTATTTTGCAACCTGTATCCCTCTGTGCTGCTTCTAGCGCTTGGTACAATGGTAGGGGGTGTGCCTTTGCATGAAACGAAAGACGACCCATGTACAATATTAGCACGTCATCTGCCGATACATTAAGCTTGCTGCGTGCTGATTTTTTATCTTTCCCTTGAATGTAAAATTGTTGTGTGTTCACACCTAATGGGATTATGGGCAATTCCGGCAATACAATTTTTTGAATACCTAATCGTTCGCTAAGAAAATCTGCATTTACCTGAAGTAATCTTAAGACATTCTCCTTAACTGCTTTGCTTGTACAAATTAAAGCGTCCCACGGCATTACTGGCGCTGTCAGATATCCCGCAATGCTATCCATTGCTGCTGCCGAAGAGGTAGTATGAGTTATTCCGCAACAACTCCACGCCGTTGGCGAAAATGCCGTTCTTTGATATGCGAAATTGGAAAAATTCGGCCCAGGATAATAAAGGGCATCATGATTTCCAAGCTGCCCTATCGCGTCACGATCCAAAAACGTCACCTTTCCTTCAAAACCTTCTGCTTTGGCTTGCTCAAAAAAGTTCGTTTTGAAGTTCTCGTTTTCTATGTATGCACAAACTTCTTTATTGGACCGCGAATTCAGATATCCCCCTAAGAAGCTGTGGCCAGCTGCTTGACGCCCCATTATTTTTTTACCCCCGAGGTCGTATCCCTCCGGATGGTAGAAGATCACAGCCATTATCCAGGAAAATGCTTTCCCGCCAACTCACGCACGACTTGATTCGACGCGGTTGATTTGGTTGCCAAGACCCAGAGGTCGAATTGGGGCTGTCCCCGCTTGGCTGACGCAATACTCTGAAAACCTGCGCTCTTCAAGGTGGCGACCATGGCGCTTTGTGTGAAACCACAGTGGTGGGCCATGTATAAGTTACCCGATGCCAACGACGGCCGATGACCAAAGAGGATATCTAGTGGCGATATTGGCCCGGCGGGCGAATTATATGCTGGCTCAAGCAGCTTGTCCTGAGCAATTAGTTCTGCCACGCTTTGTAAATCCGGGCACGTCATCACCAAGAAGCCATCAGGGTTAAGAACCCTTTTGAATTCACTGAGGGCTAAACCCACTTCATGCGGGTACAAATGCTCGATGTTGTGACTTGAGAATACTGCATCCATAGTCTCTGCCTCGACTTCGCTCATGTCCGTCATTGTTCCAACAACGTCTGGTGACACCGTCTCATCGATGTCCAGCCGCACCTCACTCCATTCGTCGCTATTAAAACCCCGTGTCGTTTGCGGTTTTGATTTGGGTCCGCACCCGACATGAAGAAACTTTTTTTCAGTCAATTCAACATACCAATTTTTCGATTTACACTATGCTTATGTCCCAAAAATTGGGGCAGAAAAACGAAAGCCCCGCATGGCAAGATGCGGGGCTCGTTAATTTTATTCGACAATGATTAGGCGATTTGGTTACCCGTAAGTGCATCAATGTCTATTGTCGTTGCAAAGTTGGCTACTTCAACCACGTCGGTGGAGCTATATGTACCAGCCACACCATCAAGCGAGTCATCAACGTAGAAGAACTGCGCGTTAGTGTCCGTTGTAACATTACCAGCTATAACAACCGTCTTACCGTTTGAAACGTTAAGGAACGCCGTACTAGACGCGGCCGCGGCAAACTCCGCCGCAACATTCGCCAATGTTAGCTTAGTACCAGCGTGGTTAAAAACCACAACGTTGGCGTTGACGTCTTGATTACCGGTGGAGGCAGCACTGAAATCAGCAGCGGCCGTTATGTCAGTGACGATGGTACCACCTGCTTGCTCAATACCACCCGCTGTAACGAAAGCTGTGAAGTCCAGTATCTCGCCATCAGTACCAGATGTCCCTGCCTCGATACCGGTTATGGTATCAAGACCATTGGCTGCACCAGATGCTGCAAACACCACGTTGTGAACATCGTTACCGGCGACATCAAGAGTAATGTTATCGTTGCCACCAGCACCGGTGATCGTGTCGTTACCGCCACCACCGGAGATTGTATCTGCAAGAGCGCCGAGGACGTAAGCATCTGCAGCAGCAACACCTGTTAGGTTGTACTGTAACATGGCTTCGAAACGAGCCTCAGTTAACGAGTCTGCTGACGCCGATGAGGCGGCTGTAAAGTTCATTGCCATATCGCCTGCGTCAGTAAATGTCGCGTTAGCATCATTAAGGTTAACGAGGCCAACGTTAGTTAAGAAACTACCGGCTGAGCCGTCGTTAACATCACCCGTTGCTGTACCGATGGCTGTGTCGGTTCCGTGCGCGAACGCCCCTTGTGCTGTCGATGTTATAACGATCGTATCTGTACCGTACTTAGGTGCAATAATGGTATCCTTACCAGTATCGTTGTCATCACCAACTTGTGCAACACGCTCGGTATCAGCGCTCGTGCCCATCACAGCAGTCAGTTCAATCACGTCGGCCGCCGATGTGGTTTCGGTAAGATCGAAAGTATCCGATCCGCCGCCACCGTCTAGCGTATCCGCGCCCTCACCGCCAACGAGACTATCAGACCCAGAGCCACCAGTGATGCTATCAGCGCCACCAAGACCCAGGATTGTGTCGGCTCCCGCGTTACCCGATAACGCGACGTCGGCCGCGCTACCACCGGTAATACTATCGTTTTTGGTACCACCAGCCAATGTGTTGGCCTTTCCTGCAGCACCCGACATCGTCACACCAACTGTTGCACTGGAAACATCAATGTCAACAGTACCCGCGTTTGCAGAGGTATCCACAGTAACAAGCGTATCGTTTGCACCGGCGATAGCATTAGTAATCGTGAAATTGGACACCCCAGTCACGTTCAATGTTATCAGGTCGTCGGCGTTAAGCGTGCCAACGGTATACGTTGCCGACGTTGTCATCGCACCGTCGTCGAATGTGAGCGTTTCCTCGTCGTTGACCGTAAGCACTGTAACAGTTGTACCACCGGCAGTTCCAGCATCGACCTCAATAGCATTGCTGCTGTTGTCTAGCAGTCGATCAAGAACCACTGTAGTCGAACCGTTGATAAGAGAAGCACCAACAACCGCCGACGACATATTGTTAACGGTGTGAGCACCAGCCGCATTAGTTGTAATGTTTGTGAAGCCTTGGTTGCTGGAAAACTGAACCATGTCCTGCGTAAGACCCGCAGTATCGAGGCGCAGTATTTCAAAGTTACTAAGACCTGCACCAGCTGAAGCTGTTGCTGCTGCATCTATGGCCAAAGTATCCGTGCCTTCACCACCATCTATGGTATCGCTTGCACTGAGTGTGCTGTCCATGTTGATAATATCGTTGCCTGCACCACCAGTGACACTTACTGCCGTTGCTGCACCAACTGTAATGGTATCGTTACCAGCACCACCGTCAATGACGTCATTACCACCACCACTGGAAATAATGTCGTTGCCCGTACCACCTGTGATGTTATCAGCAGCCGTACCACCTGTGAGAGTATCTTGACCCTCAGCACCGCTCATCGTAGTTGCAAAGTTGCCAACTATGATCTGGTCATCACCGGAAGTTCCCGTAATGTTAGCTGTACCACCTGTTCCTTGCGCCGTAGCACCGATATCCAAAGTGGTTGTACCAGCAGTCTGAGCTGTCATACCCGAAGCATTTACCGTCATCAAACCGGTCGATGTCGTCGTTAGCGAGGTAGCAATATCGATTGCCGCCGACCCAGAAATATTCAAGTTAACTGCAGCCGATGTTGAGTCAGGCGTGATAGTCAGCGTAGAGACGTCTTGTTGAGCCGCACCGTTTGAACTACCCGTTACGATCGAAACAGTTTCGTAACCGGTCGAAGTTAGCGCCCGACCATCAAGGACATCGATTTCAGCGGTTCCAGAACCAGTATTAGACTTGTTATTAATCGTAACAGAGTCTGTTGTTCCTGAACCTGTGTCAGTGATAGTTAGCCCAGCCCCGAGAACACGGCCAGTGTTTGCGGCTACTGAATGACCCAGATCGACCGTGTAATCACCAGCAGCACCTACGACAGTTGCAGCACCAGCTAATATAGCTGCGTTTGCGGCAGCATTTGACAGCGTGATCTTATCACTTGCGACGATGTTCTGTGTCGTTAGCGTTCCAGCTGCCAACTGATCTGTAACTTCAATTTGTTCAATGTTTGTCAAGATAACAGTTGTGGCTGCGGCAGCATCGAGAATCTGAGCCGCAGCATCAAGCATTGAAATTTCATCGGTACCGTCACCACCATCAACGCTATCCGAAGCGCCCAGAACCGTGTTGACGATCTTATCGTCACCCGCACCACCGGCAATCGAAAGATCAGATTGTGTGTGTGCAGTTGCGGTAAGAGTATCATCACCAGCACCACCACTCATCGTGACGTCAGCTGTCGACAATAAACCCGACTGATTAGTTAGCGTCAGATTTAAGTTTCCGGTCATGGCTGACCCGTCGAATGTATCTGATGCAGTTGCACCACCTGTTAGAGTCACAGTCTGGTTAGAAGCACCGGCGAATGATGTTGACGTTGCCGCCGCGGTAACCAGAACGTAAGTGCTAGCAGAGCCTGTACTTGTGACTGTTACGTTTTCCACACCTGCAACCGTGAAGTTACCAGCAGTAACTGCGTTTACACCAAGTGCAACCGTTTGAGTTCCACTTGTCGAAGCGAAATTGAAAGTAGCATTGTTCCCAGTTGACTGCATGTTTAGTGCAGCACCAGCATTTATACCAGAAACTGTTGCGGCACCGCTACTTCCAGATGCAGTTACGGTTGTAACACCCGTAGCATTTGCCAATCCAAGCGTACGACCACCACCCGAAGCTGTCATGATAATGGTTTCTATATTAGCTAAGCTCGCTGGGGTGACGTCGGAAGCCAGGACAGCTTGCAACGTATCAGTTCCAGCACCACCTTCTAATCTGTCCAAAGTATTCAGCGTGTTTGTGCCAGTAGAACTTAGGTCAGCATTAAAGGAGTCATCACCAGTACCACCAGTAAAGTCTGTTCCAGCGTTCGTACCTGTAGTAAGCGTGAAAGTTGTACCCGGATTGATCACGTCGGCACTAATTCCGGAACCCTCTCGTCCTTCTGTGGCACCAAACGCCATATAGTGCTCTAGCGCCGAGGAGATTGTCCCAGCTGTAACCGCCGCAGCGATATCTGAGTTTGCTTCTAAATATGCAGCCGAGTCAAATGTTGAAAACGCTACCGTAGGGGCTCTATTTTCGCTAATGCCAAATTCCTTGAAGTGTTCGAATGCATTCGAAAAAACACCCGTTGAAACCGCGCTAAGCACATCTGGGTTTTGAACTGAATAGTAGTTTGAGTTAAACGTTGAATTTGGATCCCGCAGCTCGCGGCCACCGAATGAATCAAAATGCTGTTGCGCTGAGCTGAAGAAGCCTTGCGAGATTGCCAGAACAACATCTGGATTGTTTGATAAATAAAAACTAGCGTTAAAAGCAGTTGACATTTTTACTACTCCGAAAAGTTAAATTAAAGTTCCTAATCCAATTCGATCTGAATCAGACTTAAGCGACTGCCCTAAAAATAGACCGACTAATCTGTTTTTAGAGCCCCCGCTAGCATTTTAAGGCGCAGCTAGCACAGCCGTACCTACTACGTACAGTATTTACTATACCATGAACTTACTTTGCAAGTGCTTTTTTTTATAAAAGGAAAAAAATTAATTATCACCTGTAGTTACCACTGTTTCTTCTGTTGCTGCTAGATGTTCATAGTAATCTTTTAAAATACTGCAGGCTGTCTTTTTTCCGAACAAATCCACAAGCAAACTGCCGTAAACATTGGATAATGCACTAATGACCTCTATAGGCGGCGCTACCTTTTCAGCCTCGACTATTGCCGCCCTAAGCGCGGGATCGAGTATTTCACTGGCTATTTTGTTTACTCGCTCTTTATTCTCTTCTATTTTCTGCGAATCGGCCACTTGCTGGGTTTTTTTTACCATTTTTTTTCCATTCTTCTCGGTATTTTTTGGTTGATTGTAAAAAGTATTTTCCTATCAATCCTCATTTAAACTTTTCGAAAACGCATTCATGGCCGGTTTGAGTAAGTATTCTAAAGCTGTACGCTCGCCAGTTTTTATCAAAACGTCAGCCGGCATACCAGCCGTCAGCCTTACATCTCCTAACTTCTTCTTTTCTTCGTCACTTATTTCGATTCTTGCAAGATAGTAAGGAGTAAGCGCACCCTGCTCTGTTATTGCATCACCTGAAGTTGCTACAACACGACCATACACCGCCGGAAGACTCATTAAGTTTAGACCCGTCAACCTAACTTCGGCTTCCTGCCCAATCTGAATATTATCTATATCAACAGTCGCTATCTGAGCCTCTACAACCAATTCTTCATTTTGCGGTGCA
>MDTB01061409.1_pt1 | contig 18597 bp, 24 predicted proteins | sample 811161 | NCBI WGS metagenome assembly MDTB01 (sample SAMN05326650, study PRJNA326480) | marine metagenome | isolation source: seawater | place: Mediterranean Sea | collected 2009
ATGTCAGGTCTATTCTTCCCACTTGTACTTGGTGTATGGTGGAAGAGAGCTACTAGACAAGGTGCTATTGCCGGAATATTAGCTGGAGTATTATCTGGATGGGCATACTTATTGTATGTGTATCCTAAATTCTCAATTGCTATTTGGGGTGTAGCTCATGAACCGTGGTTGGGTATTGATCACTTAAGATTTGGAATGATCGGTGCACCAGTTTGTTTGGTTGTAATGGTTGTAGTTAGTTTAATGACTAAGGAACCAGATGCAGCTACTCAAAGAATGGTTGATGAAACTAGAATACCTACAGGTAAAGCAGTATTAGGTAAACAACACTAGTTAATAAATAATTAAAAATTAAAAGGGGCGATTTTTTCGTCCCTTTTTTTTTGCCTAAAAAATGATATCTTATATTTATGATACCAACTTGGATAATTGTATTAGACTATATACTTGGAACAATAATGTGGACTCTGATCGGCAGAGCATTCATGAACATATTTCAAAGAGAGGACTCTACTTTTTTCTTTATGAGGGTATTTGTCAAATATACAAATCCAATAATAAATTTATTTAAATTTATTACGCCTAGTTTTTTATTCGGGCCATTTATCGCTCTTTATGTCGCTTGGTTTTTTTATCTTTTTAGATTCTACGCTATGCCATATTTACTTGGGTATGATGTTTGGGGAATGCTGGCATTCCCCTTAGAAAGTGATTTTTCTAAACAACTTTACCGATTATTTAATTAACAATTTATTTTTTTGACAAAATTTATGATTAAAATATATATATGAGTATGACCTCATCTATAAAAATTTCTCCATCGATTTTGTCAGCTGATTTTAGTAAATTAGGAGAAGAAGTTATCGCTCTTGAAAAAGCAGGAGCTGACTTCATTCATATTGATGTAATGGATGGTCATTTTGTTCCAAACTTAACTATTGGACCAGAGGTTATAAAGAAGTTAAGGCCTTTAACAAAAAAAATTTTTGATGTCCACTTAATGATTGCTCCTGTAAATAATTTTATAAAAGATTTTGCAGATGCAGGTGCAGATATAATTACATTTCATCCAGAGGCCACAAAAAACGTAGATGAGACTATCAAGTTGATAAGACAGGCTGGTAAAAAAGTAGGAGTTTCTTTAAAACCAAATTCAAATATAGAACTTTTAAATAACTGTTTAAGTAAAGTAGATTTAGTATTAATTATGAGTGTCGAGCCAGGCTTCGGAGGTCAAAAATTTATGCCGGAAGTTTTAGAAAAATTAAAAAAAATTAAAGATACTATTGATAAAGAAAAACTTAATATTGATATTGAGATTGACGGAGGAATAAATTTTTCTAATTGTAAGCTAGCTAAAGAAGCCGGAGCAAATATTTTAGTTTCCGGTTCTACCGTTTTTAAGGAAAATAATGGAGACTTAAAAAAAAATATAGATTTGCTTAGATCTAATTAACACATGCTAAATTTGAAAAGTATTTATTTTTACTTTTTAGCTAAAAAAATTAATTTAACAAAAAAAATTAAAAAAATTTATTTTACAACCAACTTCTATAATAATTCTCTGAGATCAAAAACTCCAAGCCAATTTTATTTTTATCCGAATCCTTTCCTTCTATCTTCAATTAATAGCTATAAAAAGTTTTCCTATGAATTATCAAACATCAACTCCAAAATATTTTGGGATGTAACAAAAAATAGTAATGAAGAAAAAATATTAAATAATTTTCTTTGGTTAAGTTTAATAAATAGAAAAATTGACAGTATAACTATCCAAAAAATTATTGAAACATGGACGCTTAGAAATCCAAAATACAAGTTTGTGATTTGGGAGACTTCTACTATAAGTAAAAGAATAATAAGCTGGATTTTAAATGCCGATATAATTTTAAATAATGCGAGCAGTACCTTCAAAGAAAATCTTTTTCAGTCTATTGTAATACAAACTAATCATTTAAAAAAAAATCTAAGGTTTGAGAATAATGAAGTTAAAAAAATAGAGACTTTGTGTGCTCTAATCCTCACAGGTTTAGTTTTTAAGGAGTATGAAGAAAACTATGAGATTGCTAATAAAGAATTAAAAAAATTGACTAAAATATTTTTTGATGAAGATGGTTTTCCCTTAAATAGAAATCCCAACGATTTAATTACTTTTTTAAAATATTATATAATAATAAAAGAATGTATTAAAGATGGTCAAAAATATATACCAGAATATCTGGAGGAAATTATTGAAAAAAATTTAATTTGTTTAAACTCTATTGCAACCTCTAAAGATGATTTGCCATTATTTAACGGGAGCACAGAAAATAACTTGGTATATTTATATAAATATATAGAGGGTCTTGGATATCTATCTAAAGAAAAGAAATTTAGAATTGGTGGCCTACAAATATTAAGAAATAAAAAAAATACTCTATATTTTGACACGGGTAATCCCCCTAAAAAAATTTATCTAGTTCATATCAATCTGGTCCTCTATCTTTTGAGTATTATATAGACAGAAAAAAAATTATTACTAATTGTGGGTTTGGTGAAAGTATATCAAAAAAAGCTATGCTTTTAAGTAGATTGACTTCTGCTCAGTCTACCTTAACTATAAATGATAATTCTGTTGTAAATTTTGAGAGAAATAAGAGTCTTAATAAAGCATTTGGTAATTCAATTAAGTCCAGTTTTAAAATACATGACTTTAAAATAATTGATAACGAAGAAATTACTTCGGTATTTGCCTCACACAATGGTTATGAAAAAAAGTTCGGATACATTCATAAAAGGACTTTAGAAATTAATAAATTAGAAAATTCTATTTCAGGAATTGATGAATTAATAAAAATAAAAGGAAACAAAAAAATAAATTATAATATAAGATTCCACCTTTACCCAGGCATTGCAGCAGTACAAACTATGGGGGGGGAAAATGTTTTAATTCAAATAGAAAAAAATAAATCTTTAATATTTACTTCAGAAAATCAAAAAATATCGGTAGAAAAAAGTATATTTTTAGCTAGAAATAAAATATTAAATAATCTTTGTATAAACATTGAAGGCAATATAAATGATGAAAATAATAAAATAAAATGGAGTTTTAAAAAAAATATATAAATGCTTCAAAAAATTAAATCAGCACTTATTTCGGTTTCTGATAAATCAAATATTGAAATTATTCTTCAAACTTTAAAAAAATATAATGTAAAAATAATAAGTTCAGGAGGAACATATAAAAAAATTAAGTCACTAGGATATTCATGTACAGAAGTCTCAGAATATACTGGATTTGATGAAATGCTAGATGGACGAGTAAAAACGTTACACCCTAAAATACATGCAGGAATATTACATGATAGAAGTGACAGAAACCACGAGTCAGAGATGACTAAAAAAAAATTTCCCTCGATTGATTTAATAATAGTTAATTTTTATCCTTTTCAAAAAATTGTTCTTAATACTAAAAAGCAAGAGGAAATTATTGAAAATATTGATATTGGCGGACCTACATTAGTAAGATCAGCTGCTAAAAATTTTAAAAACGTAATTATTATTACTAACAAAAATGATTATTCGGACCTAGTAAAAGAGATTGAAAAAAATAATGGAAAAACTTCTCTTAAATTCAGAGAATTTATGTCTGGTAAAGCTTTTGGTTTAACTGCTTATTATGATGCCATGATTGCTAATTGGTTTAATAAAAAACTTAAAATTAAATTTCCAGAAAGAAAAACAATCTTTGGAAGAAAATTACAAAAATTAAGATACGGAGAAAATCCTCATCAACAAAGTTCTATATATGTGAACGATTATGATGATAAACAATTAAGATTTAATCAAATTCATGGAAAAGAACTAAGTTACAACAATTATAATGATATGTTTGCTTCTTTAGAAATTTTAAACTCATTAAAAAAAAATTCTGGAACTGTAATCATTAAACATGCAAATCCATGTGGGGTCTCTGAAAATAAAACGCCATTGATTTCCTTTAAAAATGCATACGCATCTGACCCTACAAGTGCTTTTGGAGGAATAATCGCTTGTAATTATAAGATCAATAAAAAAATTGCATTGGAGATTAACAAAAATTTTTTAGAAGTAATTCTTGCAAAAGGCTTTGACAAAGAGTCTTTAGAAATACTAAAAAGAAAAAAAAATTTAAGAATTGTTGATATTACTAATTTTAAACTTAAAAATCTTCACTCTGTTAAAATATTTGATGGATCTTTTTTATTACAAGGCAAGGATAATATTGTTATAGATAAAAAAAAGTTAAAGTGTGTAACTAAATTAAGACCTAACAAAAAGGAATTGGCTGAAATTCAATTTGCTTTCAATGTTTGTAAACACGTTAAATCAAATGCAATTGTATTGTGCAATAATTTTTCAACAATTGGTATTGGGGCTGGTCAGCCAAGTAGATTAGACAGTTGTAAAATTGCAGTACAAAAAGCAAAACAATTTCAACGCTCAAAAATTAAAAATTCTGTAGCTGCTTCAGATGCCTTTTTCCCTTTTGCAGACGGAATAAATACTCTTATTAAAGCTGGTGTTAAAACTATAATCCAGCCAGGAGGTTCAATTAGAGATCAAGAAGTAATAAATGCTGCTAACAAAGCGAAAATTAAAATGTTTTTTACGGGTATTAGACATTTTAACCACTAATCAATTTTATCTATTTTTGCAGCTAGAATAAAATCGCTTTCCGCAAGTCCTTTAATGGCATGGGTAAAAATTTTTACTTTACAATAGCCCCAGCCAAAAGAAATATCTGGATGATGATTTTCTTCTTCAGCTATATTTCCAACTTTATTTATAAAAAGTTGACTTTCTTTAAAATTTTTAAATTTAAAACCCTTAATTAAATAGAAACTTTTATCATCATTACTTTTTACGTCCCAACCATCAACTTTTTTTAAGTATTTATGTATTTCGCTAGTATCAAAAGGTGGAATATTTCCATCACAAGCAACACATTTTTTTTTCGACAAATCTGACATTATTAAAAATTTTAGCCTATTAATTACTTTAAACGTAATATGGAGCGGGCAAAGGGATTCGAACCCTCGACCTTCTCGTTGGCAACGAGACGCTCTACCACTGAGCTATGCCCGCAATTTTATTAGTATAGTATATTATTTTAAATAAGGTCAACATTAATAAAATGTCACTACTTTTATTGTATATTTTTTGTATAATCTCTTTATGAAATTATTATTTCCAGTAAAAATTCCAATTTTTCCATTAAGTGGGGTTATTTATTTTCCCAAAACTAACTTGCCCTTAAACATTTTTGAGCAAAGATATCTTGATTTAGTCAACGATGTAATGAAAAAAGATAAGCTTATGGGAATGGTTCAGTCAAAGAGAGATGCGGAAGGAGTATATAATGTGGGTTGCCTTGGTAAAATAGTAGACTATAAAAAAAGCGATGATGGTAGAGTTTTAATAAATTTAAATGGATTAACAAGATTCGAAATTTTAAATGAAATAAACAATACAAAACTATACAGGGAATTTGAAGTTACTTATAGCAAATTTAATAACGATTTGAGTTCTTTACAGAAAGAAATTGAAAAACCACAATTAGAAATTTTTATTAATAAAGTAAAACAATTTTTCAAAAAGAATCAAATACTATTAAATTGGAAAGAGTTTGAGAAGCTAGATCAAACCCAACAAATTAATACTTTGGCAATGATTTCACCTATTTCAAATGAGGAAAAACAAAAATTATTAGAGACTATTTCAATTAATGATAAAACAAAGACACTAATAGATATTATTGAGTTTTATCTACATGATACAAATCTTGGTAAAAATACAGTTCAATGATTTAATTTGATTTATTCATTGAGTCAAAAAAATCAGCATTATTTTTTGTATTTTTAATTTTTGATATCAAAAACTCTATTCCGTCCATAGTTCCCATTGGACTAATTATTCTTCTTAGAACATTCATTTTGGACAGATCGTCTTTCTCAAATAATAATTCTTCTCTTCTCGTTCCTGATCGTGTTATGTCTAAAGCCGGATAAATTCTTTTATCAGCAACTTTTCTATCTAAAATTAATTCTGAGTTACCTGTCCCCTTAAATTCTTCAAAAATTACTTCATCCATTCTACTTCCTGTATCGATAAGTGCTGTAGAAATAATAGTTAACGAGCCTCCTTCTTCAACATTTCTAGCTGCACCAAAAAATCTTTTTGGTCTTTGTAATGCATTGGCATCAACACCACCTGTTAAAACTTTTCCTGAACTTGGTATTACAGCATTGTATGCTCTTCCCAGTCTTGTTATAGAATCAAGTAAAATTACGACATCTTTTTTATGTTCAACTAGTCTCTTAGCTTTTTCTATGACCATTTCTGCTACTGCTACGTGACGGGATGCTGGTTCATCAAATGTAGATGCGACGACTTCTCCTTTTACTGATCTTTGCATGTCAGTTACTTCTTCTGGCCTTTCATCAATCAAAAGTACCATCAAATATATTTCTGGATGATTAGCCGTTATAGATTGAGCTACGTTTTGTAAAATAATTGTTTTGCCCGCTCTTGGTGGTGATACGATCAATGCTCTTTGCCCTTTGCCGATTGGGCTAACTAGATCTATCAGCCGAGCAGTATTATCAGGTTTTTTTTCAATTTTAGAAGTTTCGACTTCAAGTTTAATTCTTTGATTAGGATATAGGGGCGTTAAATTATCAAAAGCTATTTTATTTTTTCCTTTTTCCGATTCATCAAAATTAATTTTATTTACTTTCAATAAAGCAAAGTATCTTTCAGCATCTTTTGGGGCTCGTATTTCGCCTTCAACAGAATCTCCTGTTCTTAAACCAAACCTTCTTATTTGACTTGGGCTAACATAAATGTCGTCTGGTCCAGGCAAATAATTAGATTCTATAGCTCTTAGAAAACCAAAACCATCTTGTAAAACTTCAAGGACACCTGTTGCAGTAATTTGCTCATTTTTATCAGCTAATTTTTTTAAAATAGCGAATAAAATTTCTTGCTTACGCAAAGTGCTCGGATTTTCAATTCCAAGTTTTTCTGCCTCAGAAATAAGCTCTGCTGGGTTTTTCTTCTTAAGTTCTTGTAGGTTCATAATTTAATGAGATTTTGAGGTAAGTATTATAAATATATGCTTTTTAAAAAATAATTCAAGCCTTATAAAGGTTTAAAAACTACTATAAAAATAATGATAATTAACAAAATTGTAGGCACCTCATTAATAATCCTATAAAATTTTGAAGAATATTCATTATTATCTGAATTAAATCTAGCCAAACATTTGAAAAGAAAAAAATGATAAATGGTCAAAATTATCACTGAAATTAATTTAATTTGCATCCATAGACTTGTTAAACTTTCTAAACCTATAGAATAAATTAATAAAAGACCAAATATCCAGGATAAAATCATTGCAGGATTCATAATAAAGAAAAATAGTTTTCTCTCCATAGTCTTAAAAGTTTGACTTTGTTCTGTGCTGTTTTTTAATTCAGAATGATAAACAAATATTCTGGGCAGATATAGCAGTCCGGCCATCCAGGAAATTACCGAGATTAGATGTAAAGATTTATATAGCAGGTAGAAATTCATTTTATTTATTCATAATTCTTGGACATTTTTTGAAACTTTTTGGGCAAATTAAAGATGAAGTATATTTTTCATTTTTGCCGGCTTTAATTATAACTTTTTTAAGCGAATTTATAAAATCAGAATGACAGGTTAGTGCAGGTATACGAATATATTCTTTGCACCCGTTCTCTTGTGCTAATTTTTTATATTCTATATCAAGCTCAACTAAAGTTTCAGAGTGCTCCGAAACAAAAGCTACTGGTACCAGAATAATTTTCATACTTTTTTTTGAATAGTTTTTTATTGTTTCATCTGTAGGGGGACCAATCCATTTTAAGGGGCCAACTCTGCTTTGATAACTAAGAACAAAATTAATATCTTTTATTGATAATTTTTTTACTAGTTCTTCGACTGTTTTTTCTACCTGCCACTGGTAGGGATCACCTTTTTTTATTTTATTTTCGGGTAAACCATGTGCAGAAAATATAACAACAGTGTTAGATAATTCTTTAATATTTATCTTGTTTTTTAATAGATTCACATGAGATAATATAAAATCATTTTCTGTTGGATAGCAGCATATTATTTTTGTTTCTTTGCTTAAACCTTGATGTTTACTTTTTTCAATCCATTCTTGGATAGAAGAACCAGATGTAGAGGCAGAATATTGAGGGTATAAGGGGAGAAGAATAATTTGATCAGGATTATAATTTTTAACATCCTCGATTGTACTCTCTGCTCTAGGATTCCAGCACCTCATACTTATAAAACATTTATAAATATCTTTCTCACCCCTTAAACTTTCTTCAATGGCTAAAGCTTGTTGTTGAGTTTCCTCTAAAATTGGAGAACTTCCTCCCATTTCACTATAAATTTTTTTTGCTATTGGCGCTCTTCTTTTGGATATAATTTTTGCTAATGGATACCTTAATATCTTCGGCAAACTTATTATCGCCGGATCAATAAATAAATTAAATAAGAAAGGCTCGACCGCATCAAGATTATTTGGACCTCCCAGGTTAAATAAAATAATTGCTTTTTTCATTATGCTTTTCTAACCCTCTCTATAACTTTTCTTAGCACATCAGGATTGGTTTCTGGAAGTAAACCGTGTCCTAAATTAAATATATATGGAGTTTCTTTAAATATAGTGAGATATTTATCTACTTCTTTATAAATTATCTTTTCTTTTTTAAGTAAAGTTTTTGGGTCTAGTCCACCTTGTAAACAAACATTCTCTAGATTTGATCTAGCCCAGTAAGGATCGAGGTCATAATCTATGCTTAATCCATCTGGTTTAACTATTTCTAAAAACTCTTTATATCTTTTACCTATTCCTTTAGGAAAGCATATTGTAGGTATTTTTAAACTTTTACAGAAATCAACTATTTTTAAATTTGGTATATAGCAATAATTATATAATTCCTTTTCCGGGATAAGACCTGCCCACGAGTCAAAGATTTGCACAACGTCAGCTCCAGCATTTATTTGGTTTTCAATATGGGTGGACAAATAATCATTTAATTTATCTAATATTAAATTAATTTCAAAACTATTCTTCTTCAATCTATCTAATTGTAATTTATTATCGTTATTTTTTAAACTTAGCATGTATATTAAAATTGTCCAAGGTGCACCAACAAATGAAATTAATGATTGTTTTTTTTTAAGTTTTTTTTTTGATTCTTTTATGGCTTTATAAATTGGGTAAAGTTTTTTACTAAATGTAATTTTATCATTATTTAAAAATGTCTTTAAATTAAATTCAGAAAGTTTAGGGCTTTTATTTTTTTTGAATATAACTTCTTGGCCTAATGCGTAGGGTACCATTAAAATATCAGAAAATATAATTGCAGCATCTAAATCATATCTTTCAATTGGTTGTAGTGTTATTTTTGTACTTAGCGAACTGTTTAAACATAGTTTAATAAAATCAGGATTTTTAAATCTTATTTTTCTAAACTCTGGTAAATGTCTACCAGCCTGTCTCATAAACCATATTGGAATACATGTACTTTTTTTGTTAATCAAACATTCAATTATTTTATTCATTTAATAAAGATTATATTTATAAATAAAGCATTTGTAATAGGTCATGTTGTTTGGAGATATAAGTATTTATACAAGGTTTTTCACAACTTATCATATAAAACTAAGTAAATTATTGGTATTAAATAATAAAAAAAACATTTACCCCCAATCAAATTAAAGTATTAATATAATTATTAAGATTTAATAAAATGTTAAGAATTTGTTAATAATTGTTAATAATTTTATAAAAATTAAAAATTCTTGTTAAGAAAGTAATTTGTTATAATTTTATAAACAGATTTATGAACGAAAAATACAATGTATATCTTGTTTCAGATTCGACCGGTGAAACACTGGATAGAATTTTTTTATCTTTAAAGTCACAGTTTGATAATTTTTCATATGTTAAAAAAGAATTTGTTTTTATTAGAACAGAACAACAAATAGATAAAATTATTAATGAATGTAAAACACAAGAAAACTCAATAATTTTGTACACTATTGTAGAAACAAAATTAGCTAAATATTTATCGAACAAAAGCGAGAAAACTAATATTCCATGCTTTGGTATTCTAGGAAATCTTATTTTATCATTTTCTAAATTACTTAACCAAAAAGCTTCACACAAACCCAGTGCACAGCATGTATTAGATGATGATTATTATAAAAGAATTGAAGCCATACAGTTCACTATGGCGCATGATGACGGAAAAAAAACAGAAGATATTCAATTATCAGATGTTATTCTTCTAGGCGTTAGCAGAACCAGTAAAACACCAACATCAATTTATTTGGCTAACAGAGGATTTAAAACAATTAACATTCCTCTTGTTATGTCCCAAAAAATACCTGACTCACTTAAAGCAAAGGAGCTAGCACCCACAGTAATTGGATTGTACGCAGCTCCTGAAAGATTATCTGACATCAGGAGGAACAGGGTTGCAATAATGAATGACACAGACCTTCCAACTTATACAGATCTTGAGGCAATCAAAAAAGAAGTAGAGGAATCGAAAAAACTATTTAAAAAATATAATTGGCCAACTATTGATGTTACGAGAAAGTCTGTTGAAGAAACAGCTGCTTCTATAATTAAAATATGTGATATAAAAAAAAATAAATGAAAATTATACTGGCATCTAAAAGTGGAGTGAGAAAAAAGATATTAAATGATTATAAAATCGATCACGAAGTAATCCCTTCAAATGTAGACGAAGACCAGGTAAAAGATTCTCTTATAAATCAAGGAGCAACTCCTTTGTTAATTTCAAAAAATCTTGCAGAATTAAAAGCTAAGAAAGTAAGCTCTCGTTTTCCAGATAAACTAGTACTCGGAGCAGATAGTGTTATTTCATTAAAAAATGAACTTATAAATAAACCAAAATCAAGACTTGAAGCCATGTCTTCACTCAAAAAACTTAATAACACTTCTCACCTCTTGATTAGTTCAGTATGTATTTGCAAGAATGGTGTGATGATATGGCACCATTCTGAAAAATCTTCTTTAAAGATGAAGAATTTTAGTGAAAGTCAACTTAAAGAGTACCTAGATAAAATTAAAGATGATACTTTATTTGCTTATGGCGTTTATCAGATAGAAGCTGATGGTTTAAACTTATTTGAAAGCATTGAGGGGGATAAAGACTCCATAATGGGATTGCCAGTCAAACAAATAATAAACTATATTAAACAATTTAAAAATGAATAAAAAAATATATTCTATAATAGGGTCTCCCTTATCTCACTCTTTGTCACCTACCCTCCATAATTACTGGTTTAAAAAATATGATATTAATGCAGAATATAAAATACTTGAAATATCAGAGAATGAAATTGAACAGACATTAAAAAAAATAAAAAATAAAGAAATAGTTGGAATTAATATTACCCTCCCATATAAACAGAAAGTCATACCTTTTTTGCAAGAATTAATTAACGATAGCAAGCATACTAATTCAGTTAATACTGTCTACCTTGATAAGGATGAAAAACTAATTGGAGATAATACTGATGTATTTGGATTACAGGCAGGATATCTTAAAGAAATAAATTTAAAAGATGCTAAATCAAAAAAAGTGCTTGTTTTAGGAGCTGGAGGAGTAGCTCCGTCAGTAATTTTAGCGTTAAATAAATCAAATCTAAATAATATTTCTTTAACGAATCGAACTTTTGAAAAATCTTTGTTTTTAAAAAAACGGTTTCCAGGTCTGACATTGTTAAAGTGGGAAGATTATCATAAAAGTCTAAAGGAGTTTGATATTATTATTAATGCCACCAGTTTAGGATTAAAAGGTGGAGAAAATTTTAATCAATTGTTTGAAAACTGCAAAAATTCGTTGGTATACATAGATACTATTTATAATCCTTATGAAACTAAGATGATCAAACACCTCAAAAATAAAAACATAAAAACGTACAACGGTCTAGATATGTTTATATATCAGGGACAAAAGTCATTTTATTTATGGCATAAAATAAATCCAGAAATTGATGATGAATTAGTAAACTTACTAATCTCAAAAATTAGACAATGAAAATTGGTATTACAGGATCGATAGCTTCAGGCAAAACTACAGTAGCAAAAGTCATTGCAAATAAAAAAAATCCATTATTTAGTGCTGATGATAATGTAAAGAGTCTATATAAAGACAAGCACTTTAAATCTAGAATCATTAAAAAATTTAGCCTTGCAAAATCAAAAAATATAAAGAATCAGTTAAAGAGGCTTATAGTAAAGGATAAACAAAACTTAAAAGAGCTAGAAAAATTTATACATCCATATGTCAGAAAAAAAATGTTTGAATTTATTAAGAAAAATATAAAGAAAAAATTAATAGTTTTTGAAATACCATTACTAATAGAAAGTAAATTAATGAAATACTTTGATAAAATCGTATTTGTCGGAGCAAAAAGGGAAACGAGGCTTAAAAGATATATAAAAAAAGGCGGAAATAAATCTTTTTTTTCTTTGCTAGAAAATCGCCAATTAAGTCCGAGTAAAAAATCAAAATATTGTGACTACAAAATTGTTAACAATAAAAATATTAATATTTTAAACAAAAAAATTAAATATATAATTAATAATATATGAAAGAAATATTTTTGGATACAGAGACCACAGGACTTTCATTCAAAGATGGTCATAAAATTGTTGAAATAGCATGTATCGAAACTCAAGATCTAATTCCAACTAAAAAGGTTTTTCACAAGCTAATAAACCCTTTAAGAGATGTACCCAAAGAAGCTTTTAATATTCATGGGTTTTCAACAGAATTCTTAAAAGACAAACAACCATTCAATAAGATAGCTGATGAATTTTTAAGTTTTGTTAAAAATAAAAAAATCATTATTCATAATGCACCTTTTGATGTTGGTTTTTTAAATCATGAACTTAAGATTTTGAAAAAAGAAGAGATAAAAATTAGTCAAGTTTTTGATACATTGGAATTTTCTAGGAGCAAATATCCAGGCTCATCTAACTCACTTGATGGTCTTTGCAAAAGATTTGGAATAAGTTTAGAAAATAGAGTCAAACACAATGCTTTACTTGATTGTGAGTTACTAAGAGAAGTCTATATTAACTTATTTGATGCGAAAGAACCAAAGCTAACTTTTTCCGAGGAAGAATCTAAAAATAACAATTTTGATGACTCTAAAAAATTCTATTCTAAAAATATACTTAAACTTAGTTCTGATGAATTAAATAAACATAAAGATTTTTTGAAAAGAGATCTAAAAAAAAACTATTATTGAATTTTTCTAATATCGTAAAGTTTTTGAAAATCTACGCTTTTATCAATTTTTATTTCTTTAAAACCAGACTCTTCAAAAAGAAATATAAATATTTTTCTAATTTCTGGGTAAATTTGTGATGGGACTTTAATAAGTATAATTTTTTCTAATTCTTTCTTGTCATCTAACTTAGATTCAATTTCTATAATAGCTGAAAAAATAATTTCAACATCAATTTTCTTAAAGTCTTTTTTTATAGGTATTAGCGCTAATGTAGTTTCAACTTCAATTATTTTTTCTTTAAATTGTTTACTTTTAATATCAATGTTAATTTTATAATTTGAAATATTTTCTGCCAATAAAAAAAATAATTTAGGATTGTTAATTTCAAATTTAATTTTTTTAATATATTTCCCAATTATTTTATAATTCGTCATCTTCTTTTTTGTTGTCCACAATTTCTCCATCTAGAATATCAGTGGTTTTGCTTTGTTTAGTATTTATTATTTTATTTTTAAAAAAAATTTTAAGTAAAATTTTTCTTGTCCATGGAATTAAAAGAATGAAGCCAATAAAATCTGTTAAGAAACCTGGTATTATTAATAAAATTGCCGCAAGGGCAATAGATGCGCCAGATATCAGTTCGTAAACTGGTGATTTATTGTTATATATATTTGTGAAGCCCATCCTCATAGTCTGGAGGCCTTGCATTTTAGCTATATATAAACCTATTACAGCGGTTAAAAAAATTAGAATAACAGTATTGATACCACCGATTTGATGACCGATTTTAATCATTATTAATATTTCAACAAGCGGTACACCTATAATTAGAAGCAATAATGAGTTCATTTGTCTATTACAAAATTATATTAATAATGTATATTTATCAAACAATGAGTAACAATTTTGGATATATAGACATTATTTTACTAGCAATGATTGCTGGTTTTATAATACTTAGATTAAGAAATATTCTAGGAAGAAAAACTGGGCATCAAAGCAAACCTTTCGACCCATTTTCACATAGTAAATTTGAAAGATTTAAGAAAGAAAATCTTGAGAAAAAAAAGTCTAACAGCGATGTTCTTGAAGCAGAACAAAAAAAAGAATTTCTTAAAGGTGCTGAACTGGCATATGAAAGCATTGTCGTATCATTTGCAGCTGGTGATCAAAAAAAATTAAGCTCGCTTTTGTCGGAAGAAATGAAAAATAATTTTGATAATGCAATTGCTCAAAGAAAAAAAGATAACATAAAATCTGAACTTACTTTTATAGGAATTAAACAAACTAACTTAGAAAAGTACGAAAAGATAAAAAATGATTTATTTGCAACCGTAAAAATTGTAGCTGAAATTATTTCAGTAAAGAAAGATATAAATAATAAAATTATTTCTGGAGACCCAGATAAAATTAAGACCGTAACAGATCACTGGAAATTTACAAAAAACGTTTTTAGCAAAAATCCTAACTGGTATCTTGCTGAAATCTTAGGTAAGTGATAAAAAAAAACATTTCAAAATCTGATTTAAAAGACTGGGAAAACTATACAAAAAACCCTAAAGATATTTATGATAAAGATTTGTCAAAACAGAAAACATTAGCGAAAAAAAGATTCAAATTTGATCTACACGGATATACTCTTGAGAATGCAAATAAAAAAGTAAAAGAAATTATACTTTTTTGTTATGATAAAAAATATCATGAAATCTTACTAATTACTGGTAAAGGACTTCACTCTAAACTGGAAGATGATGTCTATTCTTCAGTCAACATGAATAAATTGAAAAATTCTATACCTGATTTCATAAAAAGTGATGAAGACATTAGCAAGCTTATTCAAAATATATCACAAGCTAGACAGGAAGAAGGTGGAGATGGAGCTTTAATTATAAAATTTATAAAATAAATTTTGAAAGATCTGTATCTTTTACAAGATCTCCTAGATTTTTTTTTACATACAAAGCATCAATCACAATTTTTTCACCACTCTTATCAGTAGCATTAAAACTTATATCATCTAAAACTTTTTCTATTATCGTGTGCAATCTTCGTGCCCCTATATTTTCTACCGATGCATTTATTTCAGTCGATACTTTAGCCAATGTGTCTATTCCATCTTCTGTAAACTCCAAATCAACATTTTCAGTTTTTAAAAGTGCTTTATATTGTTTTATTAAACTGTTTTCTGGCTCTTTAAGAATTCTTTTAAAATCTTCTTCATTCAAAGCACTTAACTCTACTCTTATAGGTAAACGACCTTGCAATTCAGGCAATAAATCAGAGGGTTTTGCTAACTGAAAAGCCCCTGACGCAATAAACAATACATGGTCCGTTTTTATTGGACCGTGCTTAGTACTCACAGTTGTTCCCTCTATTAATGGTAATAAATCTCTCTGAACACCTTCTCTTGAGACATCTCCACCAACTCTGTCTCCCCTACCTGATACCTTATCTATTTCATCTAAAAAAACTATTCCATTATCTTCAACAGACTTTTTTGCCTCTTTAATAATTTTATCTTCTTCAATCATTTTATCTGATTCTTGTGCAACTAAAATGTCATGAGATTCTTTTACAGTCATTTTCTTTTTTTTACCTTTTTTATTTCCAGCTGATTTTCCAAGAATATCTCCGATATTTACCATTCCAATATTAGCCCCTGGCATTCCAGGAATTTCAAAATTTTGAAGACCTGAAGCTGTATCTTGAACCTCTATTTCAATTTCATTATTATCTAGGTCACCACTTCTTAATCTTTTTCTAAAACTTTCTCTCGTAGCTACACTAGCCTTGTTGCCTACCAAAGAATCAAGAACTTTTTCTTCAGCAGCAAGCTGAGCTTTTGCATTTACTTCTTTTCTCTTTTTTTCTCTTTCCATAGCTATAGAAATTTCAGCTAAATCTCTAATAATTTGTTCTACATCTCTTCCAACGTAACCCACCTCGGTAAATCTTGTTGCTTCAACTTTTATAAACGGTGCTTCTGCGAGTTTTGATAATCTTCTAGAAATTTCAGTTTTACCAACCCCAGTTGGCCCTATCATTAAAATATTTTTTGGAAGAACTTCATCCTTCATAGAGCCTACAATAGCTTGTCTTCTCCATCTATTTCGCAGAGCAACTGCTACAGCCTTTTTAGCTTGTTTTTGTCCAATTACATACCTGTCAAGTTCTGAAACTATTTCTCTTGGTGATAGAGCACTAACTTTGGAGTCTTTTTTTTTGTTCTTTTTTACTAAATTTAAATTTGTTACTTTTTTCATTTCAGCCATAATTAAATTTTTTCTACGGTCACGTTATTATTTGTAAATACACATATTTCTGAGGCTACTTTTATAGACTTTCTTGCTATTTCTTCCGCACTAAGATCCGTTTCAACTAAAACTTTAGCAGCCGCTAAGGCAAAATTACCACCAGATCCAATCCCTATAATTCCATCCTCAGGCTCAAGCACATCACCAGTTCCAGAAATTATAAAACTTTTTTCTTTATCTGCTACCGCCATTAACGCTTCTAAACGTCTGAGAAATTTATCACTTCGCCAATCCTTAGCTAACTCAACGGCTGCACGAGGAAGATTTCCAGCATGTTTTTCAAGTTTAGCTTCAAGCCTTTCAAATAATGTTAGAGCATCGGCTGTTGATCCTGCGAACCCGGCAATTACACCTCTTTTTTCAATTTTTCTAACTTTTTTAGCTTTACTTTTTAGGACTGTATTTCCAAGACTTACCTGGCCATCTCCAGCTACTACTGTCTCTTTATTCTTTCTTAGTAGCACTATTGTTGTTCCATGCCATTTTTCAGCTGTATTCATAGTATCCTATGTGGAGATTAATTTTATTTCTTCAATAGGTATTCTGGTTTTATTGATAAAAAGACTAATTATATATATATCTTTGATTAAATTCTCTTATTTATATGAAAAGAAAAGCTAAAATAACTAGAAAAACTAAAGAGACCAGCATTGATGTTGAGGTCAATATTGATGGAAAAGGCAAATATAAAATAAAAACAGGTATAGGTTTTTTAGATCATATGCTTGAACAGCTATCAAAGCATTCTTTAATTGATTTAAGTGTTAAAGCAAAAGGAGATACTCATATTGATTTACATCATACAACCGAAGACACTGGAATAGCTATAGGCGAAGCTATAAAAAAAGCTGCGGGTAACAGAAAAGGAATAACTAGATATGCATCCACAATAATACCAATGGATGAAACATTAAGCAGAGTTTCAGTTGATATATCTAATAGACCTTATTTGATCTGGAAAGTAGATCTAAAAGTAGAAAAATTAGGAGAAATGGATACAGAACTTTTCAAGGAGTGGTTTCAGGCATTTTCTCAATCAGCAGGGATTACTTTACACGTAGAAAATATTTACGGTGAAAATAGCCATCATAAAGTAGAGTCTTGTTACAAAGGTTTAGCTAGATCTCTTAAAGATGCATTGACAATTGATAAAAGAATCAAAAACTCAATACCATCTACTAAAGGTAAGCTTTAATTATAAATGTTACTAACCGTTGTTGATTATGGAGTTGGCAATTTAAGGTCAATAGCTAAATCTATTGAGAAAACAAACACTGATAACAGTCTAAATTACTCAGTCAAAGTTAGTTCAGATGTCGATGACGTAAAAAAATCGGACAAAATTGTTTTACCTGGGCAAGGTTCTTTTAAAGCTTGCAAAACTGGCATTGATAATATCGATGGATTACAAGAAGAACTAAACGAACAGGTTTTAATTAAAAAAAAACCAATCTATGGAATTTGTGCAGGCATGCAATTGTTTGCTACAACGGGATATGAAGAGGAAAGAACAGCAGGATTAAATTGGATTCCTGGTGAAGTAATTAAGTTAGATTTAGGACTATCTAAACTTAAGATTCCTCATATGGGATGGAACGAATTAAAAGTAGATAACTTTTCTAACGTTTTTAAAGATATAATTAATAAAAAACATGCCTATTTTATTCATAGTTATGAATTTATTCCTAAAAATAAAAAAAATATATCTATCACAACTAATTATGGTAAAGATGTAATTGCTGCTGTTTCATTTGAAAATATTTTCGGCTCTCAATTTCACCCTGAAAAGAGCGATAAAACTGGGTTAATTATAATTAAAAATTTTTTAGATTTGTAATATAGTGAAAATTTTCCCAGCCATAGATATTAAAGATAAAAAGTGCGTGAGATTAATCAAAGGAAACTTTGAAAACAAGACTGAGTATGAAACCTCACCAGTTGA
>MDTB01193816.1_pt1 | contig 18594 bp, 19 predicted proteins | sample 811161 | NCBI WGS metagenome assembly MDTB01 (sample SAMN05326650, study PRJNA326480) | marine metagenome | isolation source: seawater | place: Mediterranean Sea | collected 2009
AGAAGTAAAAAATAGGCACAGAGTTGTATATCTTATTTCTGGAAGTCATCAAATTTTAGTCGATCAAATAGATAGTCATTTGAAGATTTTTTATGAGTCTTTTGGAACGAAAGATAATTTTAATATGGTTGGTAAGAATAAAATCGATTTTATAAATAAAAATTTAAATATTTATAATTTTGATTATTTTGGTAATAGCAAAAAAGATTTACCCATATGGCATTATTGTAAAAGAATAATTTATACAAATGCTTCCAAGAGCCTTAAAAAAATTATTAAATCTTCAAATTTAGAAAAAAAAGAAGTACAGGAAAAATTTAATTAAAAATATGTCTGGAATAATTTTTTTTCAGATTTTTTTTGTATGCCTAATAGGTGCAATGTCTCCAGGACCCAGTATGGTTGTCGTGATAAATAATGCAATTTTTAAAAATAGATTTAATGGAATTGTCACATCTATTGGACATGGATTGGGAATAGCGATATATGCTTTATTTGCAGTTATTGGAATTGGCCTCATAATCAAAACAAACATTATTATTTTCAATGGAATAAAAGTTTTATCAATTATATTTCTTTTTTATTTAGGAATAAAATCAATAATGACAGATACTAAGCTAGATTTTAAAAGCAAAAACCTAAAGGGGGGATTTAAATCTTTTTTACAGGGATTTAGTATATCAATATTAAACCCAAAAATTTTTATCTGGTTTATAGCTATTTACTCTCAATTTATGTCATCAGATAATGATTTAATTTTTAATAGTTATTTGGTTCTAACTGCAGGAATTGTTGATGCATCTTGGTATATATTATTAACATTTCTTGTTACTTCTAACACAGCTTTAAATTTTTTGAGAGCCAAGAGCTATTTAATACATAAGTTTATAGGGATTTTATTTATAATCATTGCAATAATGATTTCACTAGAAATATTAATCTGAACATAGAAATTAAAATTATATTCTTGTTAGTTTAATCTAGTTTTTTTTAATTATTTGATTAGTTTGTTAGTTATATTTTAAGTCAAATAGGAATATTTTAAAATGAACAACATATATATCGGTTATGACAGCAGAGAAGATCTAGCCTATCAAGTAAGTAAATTTAGTATCCTAAATAAGTCTAATAATATAAATGTGCATCCATTAAAGCTTGCTGAACTAAAAAATAAAAATTTGTATTGGCGAGAAGAGGATAAACTTGGATCTACAGAATTTACATTTTCCAGATTTTTGGTACCCCAATTAAATGAATTTAAAGGATGGGCACTTTTTTGTGATTGTGATTTATTATTTTTAGAAGACGTTAACAAACTTTTTAATCTTGCTGATGATAAATATGCAATAATGTGCGTGCAACATGATTATAATCCTGGTGAAGGTCTTAAAATGGATGGTAAAAAACAAACAATTTATCCAAGAAAAAACTGGAGCTCTGTTGTATTGTGGAATTGCTCACACCCCTCAAACAAAAATCTAAATAAAGAATTAGTAAACCATCCTGACACTACGGGAAAATATTTACATAGATTTAGCTGGCTTAAGAATGATGAAATAGGGTCTATCCCCCACGCATGGAATTGGTTAGTTGGGTGGTATAATGAACCAAAAGATGGAACACCAAATGCCATACATTATACTGAAGGTGGACCGTGGTTTGAAAATTATAGATTCTGTGACTATCATCAAGTTTGGAAAGATAATCTTACAGAGATGATGAAAAGTAAGATTTCTTAAATATTTAATAAATTTATGTCTATTGCATTTGTGTCATCGATGAATATGAGACTTTACAAACAGTATGGAAATTTATTTCTTGAAGAATTTAAAAATACTGCATCGCCTCAAATAAAACTTTTTATTATTTTTGAAGGAGAAATTCCAACTGAGGTATTAAGTTTAAGTGAAAATATAATATTTTTACCTTTAATGAGTACTGAACATGATCAGTTCCTTAAGTATTTTGGAAATTTATTAGAGCCCAAAGGATTTAGAACAAGATTATTTATAGAAAATGGTGAAGAAAAAATCAATATATCCCCTAATTACAAGTTTAATGCTATAAGGTTTTCTTTTAAACCATTCTCTATTCATCAAGTTTTAAAATATTTGCCAGATAATGTAGACAAATTAATATGGACAGACTCTGACCTTAGATGCAAAAAGGAATTTGTAACAGAATCCCTTGTTAATTTTTTACCAAAGCAGGATGAGCTGATGTCTTATCTAGGAAGAAAAAATAATTATTCTGAATGTGGATTTTTAGGATTTAACATTCATCATAGTAAATTCAATGAATATATTGAAAGAATTATAAATATATATAAATCAGGTGAAATATTTTCTTTAGAAGAATGGCATGATAGTTGGATATGGGACCATGCAAGAAAGGAGTTCGAAAATGAACAAAAAATAAAGTTTAAAAATATTTCTGGTAGAGGTTTTGAGTATGAACATCCTTTTATCAACTCTGGACTTGAGGAGTTCTTTGATCACTTGAAAGGGCCTGAAAGAAAAAATAAGGGAACCTCTTTTGACAAAGATTTTAAAATTTAATTATTAAGAATTAAAAAAATGAAGATAAATGTTTTTTATACTGACCATAAAGTAAATCAAACAGTGACACAATTTCTATCTAAGAGTCAAGGTTATTCTCTTGAACATATAAATAACTATAATTCTTCCATAAAAGGATTATTTGCTTCCTATGGTATATTAAGAGGTGTTGAAGAAATTATTAAAAAACAAGCTAATTATATTTATATGGATCATGGGTATCTTAATGCTTCATCTAGAAAATTTAATTCAAACAAAAGTACTATAGTAAAATTAGATGGTCATATAAGAATACTAAGAAACGAATTATATTTTAATCAAAATCACCTTAATTATGACAAAGATAGATTTGATAAACTAAATATAGATATTCATGATTTGAATAAAAAAGGAAATTACATTCTCCTCTCTGTACCATCAGAAAATACATTAAATTTTTTAAATTTAAAAAATTGGACAGAAGAAACTATTGAAGAAATAAAAAAATTTACTGATAGAGAAATAATTACACATAGTAAATTTTCAAATACTCCTCTTGCACAACTTCTTGATAATGCTTATGCTTTCGTAAGCTGTCAATCGACAGCTGGTTTTATAGCTATAACTAAGGGTATTCCAGCATATTTTACACATAGCAGTTTAAAAAAGTTTGGTGATATAAGAAATATAGAGAATAGAATATTAAATCATGAATTGTTGTATGCAGCTGCCAACTCTCAATGGAAATTAAAAGAGTTTTTTTCTGATGAATTTAAAAGTTATATAGATAATATTACTATCTAATGGTTGCAGCAATTTTATCTATAATATTTTTAGTTGTTGCGTTGTATGGATATTATTCATCTATAAAGATCTCCAAGCTTGAAAAAGAAATTAGAAAACAAGGTTTAGATTATGAATGTTTTGAGTGTAAGAAAAAATTTTCTGTTAATGAAACTAAATGTCCCCACTGTAAATTTATTACAATTTATGGAAAAAGAAAAAGTAAATTCTGGGTTATACTTCCAATTTTAGGTATTTGGATCATGGTAGTTGCAAAATGGAATAAAGTAGGGATGTTTTAATGTCTTATAATTTTTAAAAGGATTTTTCAAAGAAGATGAAAAAAAAAATTATTATCTTAAAACCTAGGTTAGATATCCCTTTTAAAAAAATTGATAATGTCCCTGAAAAAAAAGGGAAAATATCAAATTTAAGACAATTTTATTATGGATTTATATATAAAATTAAAAAGAAATATAATTCAGACGAAAACTTAATAGAAATTATTGAAAAACCACAATGGCAATTCAATAAAGATTTTGTTAAATCTTTAGACTTTGATGAGATTTATATACCCCATCATTGTTTTAAAACATTTGACCAAAAAAGAGAGCTTAAGAATGTAAAATATTATATGCAGATGGTTTTCCCTTGGTTATTTCAAGTAGACCCTGAAGGTTGGTGTGCGGACGCTAGCGTTTGGCCGATTATGCCAGCAAAGGAAACTAATGGTAAGATATTTAATTTCTATCGCAAATTAGCTATCTCTGGAGAATCTAAATTTATTCAACCCAAGCGACAAAACTTAATATTTAATAAAAAATTTATTTTGTTTTTATGTCAGATACCTCATGACCAAACTATAAAATTACATTCTGATATATCTGTCAAAGATGCACTACTAAAGACTATAGAGATGTCAAAAGATTTAAAATTACAACTAGTAGTCAAGCCACATCCCGTCAACATTCAATCAATGGAGCCACTATTAACTATTGTTGAAGAAGCAATTGATGATGGAAAAAATATTTTTCTAGCAAAGGATGCAAATATTCATGATTTAATTGATAAAAGTGAGGCTGTTTTTTCAGTAAACTCAGGAGGTGGGATGGAGGCACTACTTCATAATAAACCAGTATTTTGCTTTGGAAGAGCGGATTATGCTTCTGTATCTCACTTTGTTGAAGACAAACTAGAGTGGGATAATAGAAATAAATATATACCAGATTATCCTAAGTTTTTTGAAGCTTACCACAATATGATGGTTAACACGGGGAATATTAATTTATAGCCGAAATGGAACAAATAGCATTTTTTTGGACAGGGGAAAATACACAAGTACCCACTTTATTGGTTGCATCAATAAGGAATTGCCACGGTCAGGATATTAAAATTATACAGGTATCAGATACTAACTCAAAAAAGATTAATGGGGTTGATGAATTAATTACATCAAAGTTACCAAAGGAAATTATGACTGGAAGACTAAAAGCTTACTCCCAAATAGATACATTATCTAATAAAACTTTTTTTATAGATGCAGATAGCTTGATGCTGAATAAAATTAATTTTGAAAAATTTTCTAATGGTATATATTTAACTAAAAGGTCAAAAAATTTTATAATTAATCACAAGTATCCTGAATTTTATCCAGAGTTTGAAAATAAATATATATCAGATGTTATGCCTTTTTTATTTGGTGCCATAGTCATAATTAATAAAGAGAATATTTTTTCTAAACTTCTAGAAATATGCATGAATTTAGAGATGAGGTTTCAGCGATGGTACGGTGACCAAGTATCACTTTATAATTTTTACAAAAAAAATAATGGTTTTTTTTCTTACTTAGATCAAGGTAAATATTTAGATATTATTGAAGAGGAGGAATTAATTTCTAAGAATTATGTCAAACAAAAGATTAGTGAAGAAAGAATTTTTGTTACTTTTAAAGGGAATCAAGATGTTAAAAGAATTTTTAAATTCTTAGTATACTCTGAGTATTTAAGCAAAGTTTAACATTATGATAATATCTTTTAAACACAGATTTATTTATATTAAAAATAGAAAAGTAGGCGGTACTTCCCTTGAAAGGTACCTAATAGAAAAGTTAGTTGATAAAAAAACTGATATACATACTGGCTCAATTGTAAGCCATTATGAGAGTAATAATATTAAGAGCAAAGATGGGAGTGATATAACAGGACATTTAACGATTTTTGATATTTCAAAAATATTAAAAAAGACATTGCAAGAGATATTGTCATATTTTTTTATTTTTTGTATTGAAAGAAATTCATATGATAAGTGTGTATCAGCTTATAATTTCCATAAAACGAAAAATAATTATAGTTTTTTGGATTTTTTAAAAACATCAGATATTACACATATTCCTAAAGATTGGGGAAAATATGCATTGAATAAAAATATTATTGGCACTGTATTTCAATATCAAGAATTTGATAAGACATTTAATGATTTGAATTTTTATTTAAATCTTAAAAATGATCAGTTACTCTCTTTAAAGCAATTCAATAGTTATCAAGATAAGGCTGGCTATAGCTCTAAGAATAAAAAATACCAAGAATATTATAACGAGGAGTCAAAGACTATTGTTAAAGAAATTTTTAAAGAAGAGATCTACCGTTTTAAATATAATTTTTAATTTCTAAGTTTATTATTTAATAAATTTTAATTCTATATTATCAAAATAGCTTGAAATAATCTTATTTTTTATTGGATATACTTAAAATAGTTTAGAAAATTTTTCAGATACAAAGTTGTATATTTATATTTCTAACGATATATATAAATTTATATTAAGATTGAGTAGATAAATGACAGTCACTAAATATTCACCTAATTATTTTGAAATAATTGAAAAGTATAAAGATTTTCATGTAAATGGTACAAAAAAGCTATCAGGGTCTCAAACATTTCTTGGTTACTCTTTGGTAAAATGGGTTCATAAAATTAGAGAAATAATTATTACTAGCAACAGTAAAACAATTATTGATTATGGATGTGGGAAAGCTTTTTTATATAATAGCAAAATAAGTATTGCAGATAAGAATTATGAAAATCTCCAAGAATATTGGGGAATAGAAGAAGTTTTTCTTTATGATCCAGCAGTTGAAAAATACTCTCAACAACCCCAAAGAAAAAGAGATGGAATAATTTGTACAGATGTAATAGAGCACATACCTGAAGAGGATGTTCTTCAATTCATTGAAGATATTTTTAAACTAGCGAATAAGTTTGTTTTTTTGGTTATTGCAACTATGCCTGCGTCAAAACATTTTGATAATGGAAAAAATATACATTTGTGCATAAAATCAGAGAGAGAATGGGGCAATATTTTTTCTAAATTTAAAGAAGATTATCCTAAAATTGAACAATATGTTTTTTTTAATAATAATTCTTGACTAAAAATAACATAATAATCGACTTAGAAAAATAACTAAAGATTTAGTTAAACTCAAAGATGATATCTTTTGAGATTTTTTTATCTTTAAAACTAGTTAACCTATTATCATTTAATGCAATATTTTCTTCATCATAGATATTTTTATATCCTAATCCTGTCAAAAATTTTATGATTTCATTAATGTTATTTTTTCTTACCTCAACGATTAATTTTGGTTTGTTATTAGTAATTAAATTTTTTGCTCCCTGTAAAACCTTAAAATCTTCTCCCTCAGTATCTATTTTTAGGGCTTTAATTTGAAGGTTAGAATTAGATATTTTTAGGCTATCTAGTTTTATAGCTTTTGTGTCAACTCCACTTTCACTTATTTTTCCACCTTTTGATAAATAAGACCAAGGTGTGTTGACATTGAACTTTATAATTTTATTTTCATCTGTTACGGCAATGTTAAATAGAGAGACATTATTATTGTCGAAATTGTTTAATCTTAAATTACTAATAATTCGATGAAAGTTTAATGAGAAGGGTTCAAAAGTAATTAGACGATTTTCAGTATTTGCTTTTAAAGCTGAGAGCGTATAAATACCCGTATGCGCACCAATATCAATATAGATACCCTTTTCAGTAGACCACTCACACCATTTATTTAAAGTAAAATCTCTGTAGTTTTTATTCCAAAACCTATCAACAACAGACGTATCATCACTATTGATAGTTATTATGTCAAATTTGATATTTTCATTTACAGTTATTTGAAAAATTCCAGAAAAAGAAGTTTTTTCTTTACGATGAATAGACTCTTTTAAAATTTTTTCTACATTTAGACTTCGGTATTTTAGCATTAAAAATCTTTAAATCTTGGAGCGGGCGAAGGGATTCGAACCCTCGACTTCAACCTTGGCAAGGTTGCGCTCTACCCCTGAGCTACGCCCGCGAATTGCGAATTGGCATTATATATATTTAGTCTTTCTAGGCAATGTCATAAATTATTTAATAAAATGAAATTAATTAGAATTCTTTTTTTATTGTGGCTAATAATTTTTTGACAGGAACTTCCCAGTTATTTTGATCAACTTGACTAAATCTCTCAACACTCGGATACCATAAATTTGTTCCATCAAGATCATTGTCCCAATACCAAAGCCTACCATAGGCTTTAGGAATTAGTAAATATGTGGGCTTTCCTAATGCTCCAGATAAATGAACATTAGAATTACTAGTTGAGAGCACAAAATCGCAACTATCAATGAATTGCAGTAAGCCATAAATGTCATTGTATGTGTCTAAATCTTTTGGTTTTTTTATCTCGATACCACTATTTTTCTTTAGCGACTCGATCTCCTTGTCTTCATTAGAATATTGTATGTTATAAAATTCTATATTATTAAGTTCAAAGATACTCTCTAATTGCTCTAGATTCATAGATTTATCATCACTCTTTAATCCGGCTTTACTTTTCCAAGAAATTGCACATCTGATTTTTTTATTTTCTTTTTGGAATCTATCATTAGACACTCTCAAGAATGATTTATTAGATTTAAAGTCATCAATACTTTTTCTAAAAAATCTTCCAAGAGAACATAAAGATATTTGATATTGAAACTTTTTTTCTTCAATTGGTTCGGAGATGTTTCTAACATCTAATTCAGGCATAGATTCTTTCATAACTTTACAAAGCCTATTATCAATAAGTAAAGTCACCCTTTCAAACCTCTTTAAAACATCTGGCAAAATAGAACTAAATAAAAGCTGATCACCAAGCCCTTGCTCTGCCCAAACTAGAATATGATTATATCCCTGAGAAGGCTCCCATTCTGGAATAGAAAAGTTTGGCTTTTGTTTTAACTCTCCAACACCAACATTAACCCACCTATGTTCATAATATTCCCAAGCTTCGTCAAATTTGTTCTGCGCTAAAAGCGACTCAGCTAACATTAAATTTTTTGATTTATCATCGGGTTCTACTTTTAGTGTATGTTTGATACATTCCTCTGAATTTGCATGTTCGCCAATGTAGTTATACAACACACCCAGGTTTCTGTAAGCAGCAGTATAATTAGGATCTAGGCTGATAACCTCTCTAAATAGTTCTGAAGATCTTTCATAATTCATTTGATACAAATTGCAGATAGCCAAATTATACAAGGCTGTACAATTTTTATTATTTATCTCAAGTGCCTGTTTAATATATTTAATGGCATTTGTATAATCTTCGCCAAATCTATTACCAATTAAGTCAATATAACTACTAGATAAATTGGTAAAAATTATTTCTAGATGATAATTATTATTTATATTGTTTATTGCAGAAAGATAAATGTTTACACTTTCATCATAGATTTCTGTTTGCCTGAAAATTTTACCTAAATTAATATAACCGTCTGCATAATTTTCATTTAAATCAATAGCTTTTTTAAAGCAAATATATGCCTCATAAAAACATTCTTGCTCGAAAAATATTAGTCCCTTTAAGTTCCAAATTGACGGGATTGAGGAATTGATTAATAACGCTTTTTCAAGACAATTTAATGCACTGCTTAAATCTTTTAAATTTTTAAAAATTAGAGACTTAAGATAATAAATTTCTATTGAGCTATCATTAATTTGTTCGGCTTTTGAGAGAGTATCAAATGACTCTTCAAGCCTATTTAAATTAAATAAGCATTTTGAATGATTAATAAAAATTAGGTGATTATTATGCTTTAAACTATCACATTTTTCATAGTGGACTAAAGCTTCAGAATTATTGCCTAATTCCATAAGAGCATTCGCAAGATTAAAATTTACAGAAATATCATTGGGCTTTAATTTTACAATATTTAAAAAAAAATTTTTCGCTTCCAGATGGTTGCCTTTTCTTCCATTAATCACGCCTAAGGCATTTAAAGCATCAAAATTATCTTTATTTAAATCAAGTATTTGCCTAAAAATACTTTCTGATTCATCTAGCTGATTTAGGTTAAATTTATTTATTCCTTGTTTTAATAATTTTTGAATTTTACTAGACATTAATAATTTACCTATTATTGATTATATTTTACAATACATATTGTAAAATCTAAATTTACAACCATCTTTATAAATATGGCTAATATAATTGATATAAATCAAGATCAATTCTTAGATTCTGTTGTTGAAAAATCAAAAACGATACCTGTAATTGTAGATTTTTGGGCTCCCTGGTGTGGCCCATGCAAACAATTAACTCCTATATTAGAAAATTTAGTAGCTAAAAAAAACGGTAAAGTGATATTAGCAAAGGTTAACGTCGATGAAAATCAGTCTATATCTGGTCAATTAAATATCCAATCAATTCCTACCGTATATGGTTTTGTTGATGGCAAACCGATAGATGCCTTTCAAGGTGTACAGCCTGCGAGCAAAATAGAAGCTATGATAGATAAATTAATTGATGCTACGCCCGGCAATGAAGTGCCTAAATTGCTTGAAGAGGCAGATAGTTTTTTTAAAGACCGACAATACGAAGAAGCTCAAAAAAGTTATGAAAAACTAATAGGAATGGATCCTGGTAACCCAAAAATAATTGGTGGTTTGCTTAGATCCCTATATCAACTAAATAAATTTGATGACGCTAAAGAAATATTGGAAGGCTTAGATGATCAAATATTAAATAACGAAGAAATAGGTAAAATTAAAAAACTACTTGAGGGTGCCAATAAGGACGAGACCACTAATGTTCAAGAGTTAGTGTCTATTTTAAAGAAGGATCCAAATAATAAAGAAATACGTTTTGAGCTGGCTACAAAGTATCTATCTTTAAATGAAACTAAACTAGGCTTTGATGAATTGCTTTATCTTTTTGATATTGATCCTAAATGGAATGAAGAGTCAGCAAAAAAAAAATTACTAGAGTACTTTGATATGTTAGGTTTTAATGATCCAAATGTTAAAGATGCTCGAAGAAAGTTATCATCCTTGATTTTTAAATAATGGAAGAAAATATAAAAAAACTTTTTGAGGTAAGCCCTGATAACCTACCTAACTCAATACCCCTATTCCCATTAGAGAATGTTCTTCTATTACCTTTTGGAAAACTACCTCTTAACATTTTTGAAGAGAGGTATATTCACATGGTCATGGATAGTATTAGAACCAATGGAATGATTGGAATTATTCAACCAAAAAGTAATAATAATGAGCTATTCACAATGGGGTGTATTGGAAAAATTACCTCATATATTGAAACTCCTGATTATAGGTTAGTTTTAAATCTTGAGGGTGTATGTCGTTTTATTGTTCATGAAAGAAACTTAAATCAAAAAGGTTATTACCAAGCCTCCATTGATACCAAAGATTATATAGATGATTTAAAAAACGTAGACCTAAAAATTGATAGAAATAATTTGATACAAAAATACTCTAATTTTTTTAAAATGAAAAAACTTGATATTGATAAAGATGTTTTAGCTGAAACATCAAATATTCAGTTGCTCTCAACACTAGCCATGTTAGCTCCATTTAACAAGATTGATAAACAAGCAATCTTAGAATCTCCAAACCTTATGGAAAGAATTAATACCATTAATTCCATATTGGATTTAAATACCTTCCAAGTTGTTAGTAATAATTCTACTCAATTAAATTAAATTTAATCTTCCCATTGCCTGTTTTATGAACTTAGCTCTCAAATAATTAGATTTTTTTAAAATCTTGAAACCTAATTTTACAATAGAATTATTAAAAAAGTTTTGATTTTCATAAAGAAGATTAATTATTGATGTAAATGCTAAGTATATAGAGTTTTCTATAACTCTTTCATTATAATATTTTTTAATTAAATTCGGGTCGTTAAGATCATTCAAATATACTATTTTAGTTAGTGATTGAATATCTTTTATACCTAGGTTCCAGCCTTGACCAGCAACAGGATGAATAGACCTTAAACTATCGCCAATTAAAAAATATTTATTAGATCTACCCTGGCTTATATGTGGTGAGATTTGATATTGGTGATATTTATCTTCTAGTTTAATAAGTCCATGCGAGTTAGAAAAATGTTTTTTCAGTAATTTTTTAATTTTAAGATTAGATATATTATTTTTTGAAGAGTATATAAAAGTAGATTTTTTTTTATTTTTGTAAGGCGATGGCAACGCTGCTAAAGGACCACTGGAAGTAAAAATTTCATATGCTTTTTGGTTATGATTCTTGCTGTGGAAAAAAAACCCTACATAGGCTTTATGCGAACTAGGAATTGAAATTTTTTTTATAATTGAATTATTCGTATAGTTTTTGCCTAAGCTCAAAATAATACCATTAAAGACATATTCTTTTTTTTTAATATCAATTATTTTTTGTGGTGCAATATCATCAATTGAAATGTTAACATTAAATATTAGTGATTTTTTTTTCAATAGCTTGCTTCTTGCTATTAATAAGAGCTCTCTATTTAAAATTACATTACCCATATTCTCATCTAAATTTTCAAATATTAGCGGGTCATTATTAATATTATCGGAGATTTCAATTTTTTTAATATCCTCAGGCTTACTATTTAGTTGACTCCATAGTCCTAAATTAATTAAAAAATCTTTAGAATTAGCGTTAACAGCTAATGTTCTATTATCTTTGGGGTTATTAAACCCTTTATCAATAATTAAAACTTTATATTTGTTTTTAATCAAATTAAGTGCTGCCAAAGTTCCAATCAGGCCAGCTCCAACAATTAAAAAATCGTAATTATGTATTTTCTTTTTCATCAAGGTGCATATATTTAAATCTTAACTATGAATAATAAATACATTCCTGAAATTCTAAAAGATAGAATTTCTATGTTTACTAAATTTATCTACGCTACTATTTTACTTTTAGTTTCTTTATTTGTCGCAGTTTCTCTATTTAGCTTTAATATAAACGATAATTCTTTTATTAGCAGCACTGACAATATCACCACAAATTTAATTGGTCCATTAGGGGCTTACACGTCCAGTTTCATTTTCTACACCTTCGGTGTCATGGGATATTTAATCATGCTATTTTTTTTAATTTATTCATTTTTGACTTATTTAAATAAATCACCCGGTATTATTTTTATTAGACTATTAGCTTTTCTGATATCCTTATGTTTAATTCCTCAATCATTAATTTTTTGGAATATATCTATAAATTTTCATGATGGCATTGAAGCCTGGGGGGTCTTTTCGAATAATTTATTTCTTATTCATAAATATAGCTATTCTAGTTATTTTTTGTCTTTGATAGGGGTATTAATTTTATTTATATCTGCAGATATCTATAAGATTTTTTATTTTCCAAAATTAAACCCTAAAAAAATATTTATATATTCTAAAAGTACTCAAAAACCTAAAATATTTAAAAAAGACCCGATTATAAAACAAACACTATTAAAAGATTTTGAAACAGAAACAGATGGCAGTGAAGTACCTAGCTCAATTATTGGTGAGAAAAAAAACAAAAAAGAATATTATTCACCTTCGTTGGATATACTAGACTCTTATAAAAACTCAGAAAATAGAATATCTTTACAAAAAAATATTGACGAAAATTCTACCTTACTAGAAAAAGTATTTTCTGATTTTAATATTAAAATTGAAGTCATAAATGTCAAATTAGGACCAGTTGTAACATTGTTTGAAATTCTACCTTCTGCGGGAACTAAAATTAATACTATAATAAATTTAGCAGGTGACATTTCAAGGAGCATGGGAGTAGGGGCAGTAAGAATTGCTCAAATATATGGCACGCAATATTTAGGTGTGGAGGTGCCTAACGAAAATAGAGAAACTGTGACTATCAAAGAATTGTTAAGCAATAAAAATTTTAAAGATACCGCCCATAAAATTCCTATATGTATAGGTAAGGATATTTCTGGCAATATCGAAGTAATTGACTTGAGTAGGACTCCACACTTGTTGGTAGCCGGTACTACAGGTTCGGGTAAATCCGTTTTTATTAATACATTGCTAACTAGCATCTTATATAAGTTTTCTCCCAAAGAGCTTAGGTTGATTTTGATAGATCCTAAAATGTTGGAGCTAAGTGTATACAACGATATAGCTCATTTATTAACACCAGTGGTTACGGAGCCCAAAAAGGCGATAATAGCTTTGAAGTGGGTTTGTAAAGAAATGGAGAGAAGGTATTCCTTAATGAACGAAGAGAATACTAGAAGCCTAGAGGGGTATAACCAAAAATCTATTGAAAAACTTCCTTATATAATAGTTTTTATTGATGAAATGGCAGACCTCATGATGACAGCAGGTAAGGAAGTTGAACATTATGTTCAAAGACTAGCCCAAATGGCCAGAGCATGTGGAATACACTTGGTAATGGCCACTCAACGCCCAAGTGTAGATATTATTACTGGAAGCATTAAAGCAAACTTTCCCTCAAGAATAAGTTTTCAAGTTGCAAGCAAATATGACAGTAGAACTGTTCTTGGTGAAATTGGGGCAGAACAACTTTTAGGCAATGGTGATATGTTAATGTCAAAAAATGGTGGAAATTTAGTTAGGTACCAGTCTGCTTTTATTAATGACGATGAGGTAAATAAATTGATAAAAGAGATCCAAAAATCCCAAAAAGTAGAGTACTTAGAAGAACTGGAAGAAATAATTAAAAATAATGACGAAAATTTTGACTCATTAAGCGATGAGGATGAGGCTTTAATTTCAAAATCAATTGATTTAATAAAAACTTCTAATAAGGCCTCAACTAGTTATCTACAGAGAAATTTTCAAATTGGTTATAACAAAGCAGCAAGGATTATGGAAGCACTAGAACAAAGAGGCGTAGTATCCCAACCAAACCATACTGGCAAAAGAGAAATATTAATCAATTAAAAATTTAATAATTCCATTTTGTGATTGAAAATGGAATTTAAACTCAAAATTTTCGTACAGTAAATTTTTCAAATTTGTTAGATGTGTATCAAGTTTGTTGATGTGAATCTCTACGTCGTTCGGCCAGATAATTTTATACATATCAGTTTTTTTCATTGGCTTTTCTTTATTCATCAATACTTGTCTCAAAATTAAATTATGCGTATGACGCAGTTTTATTGATATATCATGTGAGGTTATTGTTTCTTGCAATGGAAAATAAAAAAGATTTTTGAAATTTACTTTATTTTTAGAAACGACAGAAAAGATATTTTTCCACAAAATATTAAAACTAAAGGGTACTTTAATTAAAACATTTTCATCATTGAAAGAGATAGATAATTGGGTTGAGTTCAATTCGAAATTTATTTGACCATAATTTTGTAAATCACTATCTTTCATTATAGGAAAATTTTTTTGGAATAAGAGACTATTCAAACTTTTGAGAAAAAATTTATCGTTTGAGTTAATTAAATACATATTCAAATAATGGTTTGAAATTAAAAAATTTTCTATCAAGTATCTTGTTTTGGCAGTTGATAAAATAAATGCTTAAATTAATTTTATTTGAATTTACATAAATTCTTTTTATAAAATTTTCAGAATTTTTTTCTATATTTATATTAAATTGGTTTTTTTTATATACTTTTTTAAAGTTTGGATAATCTTGATATATATCAACAATCAAAGGTACTAGATTATTTTGGTTCTCTAAAAGTTGTGCTTTTGATCTTTCAGAATTATTGATAATAAATAGTTTTTTGTTTACATACAATAGCGTATATAAATCCAATCTGTTGTATTCATATCTTAATTCACCATCATTGAATAAAAAAATACCCTGCTGTACGTCACCATTTTTATAAACCTCCTCAAATTGGCAAGCAACAGATAGAGCAAATGAGCTTTGACAAAAAAATAAAATAAATATTATGTAGGCCTTATTCATGAAAAAATTTTGGACCCAACCCTTATTAAGTTTGACCCACATAAAAGTGCTTGTGAGTAATCTTGGCTCATTCCCATACTTAATTTTAAGTTTGAATTAATATTATTTTTTATTTTTATCATTTCTTCGAAGTAATATTTGGAATTGTTATCATTAGGTGGGATGCACATCAAACCAACAATATTTAAATTCAAACTTTTTGAATAATTATAAATCTCAAAAACATTTTCAGGTAAAACTCCAGATTTTTGGTCTTCTTTACCAATGTTTACTTGAATAAAAAAATCTTTAGTGCGCACTTTACCTGCTTTATTGATATTATCATAAATAGCCTTTATGATTTTTTTTCTATCTAGTGTTTGAATAGTATCAAATATTTTTAATGCCAGAGATGATTTATTTGATTGTAGCGGCCCGATTAAGTGAAGATTGACTTCTTGGTAATTCTCTAAAATATCTTGGTCAAATTTATTAAATGCCTCTTGAACTCTATTTTCTCCAAATAAATGGTAGCCTAAATTTAGTAGTTCAATAACAGTCTCTTTCGTTTGGTTTTTAGATACAATAAGAAGTTGGGATTTTTTATATTTTTTAACCTCGTTCTCTATTTCAGTTAAATTAGTTCTATTAAATGTCAAATTTGATATTTAAATTCTTCTAATAAGTCTCTATCAAGATTATTTGCGAGCATTTTAATTTCACTACTAGACTCATCTTGACTAAAATTCTCCTCAGTGAGAGTATTTTCATCTACAAATTTTTTGATTAAATCGAAATTAACGTCAATATTCATTCCGCTCTGTTTAAGATGGTAAACTATCTCAACTAAAATATCGTTTGTATTTTGTATAAGGTCCTCATATCTAATTTGTTTACCTCTAAATGTATTTTTAACATTTTCATCAGACCAAGATTTAGTGTTTGCATTCCAATTTTGACTGTTTTCAATTAGAGAATGTGTCATAAGACTATTATTATTTTCATTTTCAACATCACTTAAACTAAAGTTAATTAATTTATTGAGGGCATCTTGATTATTAACAGACACGCTTTTATATTTTCTATAAAGAGTTAATGGATTTCGAATAATAGATAAAAATGTGAGTGAAGTGTTAGGGTAAATTAGAAATTTATTATCAGGGGCTTCGTAAAAGGCAGCTTTAGTTGACATTATAAAATATTGAGATTTATCGTTCAATAAGAGAATATTTTGGAGTAATTGAGAATGCGTAACTAATTCATCAAAATTTAGTTTCTTAGGGAACTGATTTAAATTGAGAACTGACATATTCTTTGAATAGTAATCTTTGTAATTATCTTGAATGAAACTAATTTCTTGACTAGCTAAATATTCGTTTAGGAATTTATTAATATAAATAGTGTCATCGAGATCGTAGCTTACAACCCAAATAAACTTTTTATCAAAAAAGTTATTATGACTATTGTGAATTAAGTACTTTTGGTAGACATAGTTGGTTAGACTGTAGAATAGATTAGGGTCAGACCTTTTATCTTGTAATAATTGGTTAACTTTTTTGTATTGTTTGTTAGAAAAAAAATCGTCAATAATTTTGATGTTGTAATTTAATTTAATTTTATTAAATATCATTTTATATATAGTTAGATTATGAATGTAAATTTGTCAAAAATAATTGATCTTTTAAATTCAGGGAATTACCTTAAAGCAGAGAATGAGTTAAGAAAAATTTATTCCTCAAACCCCTACAGCTTTGATCTGAATAAGATGCTGGGCCTTAGTTTTTTAGCACAAAAAAAATATAATTCAGCACTAAAATGTTTTGAGCGCTGCTATGCAAAAAAAAAAGACGACTACGAAATAACGCTGAATTTATCATATTTATTTACAAAAATTCAGTTTTATGAACAATCTATAAATTTCTGCAATGAAGCTATAACAATTAACCCCGATCACCCAAGTGCATATCAAAATTTAGCCACAACCTATTTTTTTCTCAATGATTATGAAAAGGCTGAGGAGTTTGCTTTAAAATCAATTAGTCTTAGTGGGGGATTTGAATCAAGAAACTTTTATGATGCAGCAACAGAATTAGTCGAGCTTTACAGCAATATTTTATTAGCACAAAAAAAAATAGAAGAGTTTGTCACTTATGCGAATAAAATTTTGGGGCTAACATATAATCAATCAATTCTAATAAAATTACTAAGAGAAAATAAAAGCCATATAACTGATAAATATTTAGACACAGTTTACCAAGTTCTTGACAAAGGTGAGGAGCTTAAAAGAAAAGTTGATCGTAATACATATTTATCTGGAGCTCATTTTTTTCTTGCTGAGTACTACTCCAAGTCAAATAATAAAAAATCTGAGGAAAATTATATTAATGCAAATAGGTTAATTTCTGATATGCAACGTGAGTCTTTATTTATAAGACAAAAAACTTCCAAAGAGGTTTTCAATTTCTTTAGAGAGTTTGACTCAAAAGATATTGAAAAATCTATTGACCCCGATAAAGGTAGGGGGTTAATTTTTGTTTTAGGAATGCCAAGATCTGGAACAACTTTGACGGAGTCAATTTTAGCGTCCGCGGATAATATTGTTGCGGGTGGTGAAAAATCCTTTTTTTCCTTACAGCTTCATAGCATTGCTAAAGACCTCTCTAATCCTGAGCTTGTTCTTGATAATGATTTTTTTAATGACCTTGGAGATAGGTATTTGGAGAATATAAGTTTACACAGAAATAAAAATGATTTTTTTATTGATAAGCTTCCTGAGAATTATCTCTTTTACAAGTTTATCAAACTTTCTTTGCCTGCGGCTAAATTTATAAACTGCTACAGAGAACCATGGGACAATGCTATTTCTTTGTTCAAACAAAATTACTCCGTTAATGTTTTTTTTGCATCAAGCTTCTTTGGAATTGCTCTAGAATACGCAAACTATGAGCACTTAATTAAGTTCTGGAAAGAGCTGGATGGCCCAGTGAGTTTCTTTGATGTTAGATATGAAGAACTAGCCACTAAAAATGCGGATTTAATCAAAGAATTATGGGATTATTG
>MDTB01064035.1_pt1 | contig 18591 bp, 17 predicted proteins | sample 811161 | NCBI WGS metagenome assembly MDTB01 (sample SAMN05326650, study PRJNA326480) | marine metagenome | isolation source: seawater | place: Mediterranean Sea | collected 2009
CCCGTGAGTTGAATCCGGAGAAACCAGGCAATACTGATTCAATCAAATCTCTTGTCAAATCATGGTTGGAACCATATTGACTCCACGGGAATGGAGTTTCTCCAAAGCAAGTATTTCCCATTCTTGAAACGATAGACGGTTCGCTGAGTAGTGATTCAGATGCCGGTTTCAATTTCCCGGTCGATGAGTGAACAACACCCATCGAGTTCTCGACTGTTACAAAGCCTGCAGGATCAATTTCGGTTCTACCGAGACAGGGTAGTATCAGTGCCTGTTTGCCGGTCACCAAGTGACTGCGGTTCAACTTGGTCGAAATTTGAACTGTGAGATCAATCTTACGTAAGGCGTTGGCGACCTCTTCAGTGTCAGACATTGCCGATAGGATATTCCCCCCAAGTGCCATGAACAATCTGACTGAATTCTTACGTGCTGCATGAACGAATTGAACGGTATCAAACCCAGAGTCTCGTGGCATGACGATGCCCGTAGCCTCTTCACATGCAGCGAGGAATGATTCACTGGGGTGATGATTGATCCCAACAGTTCGGTCACCTTGTACATTTGAGTGGCCTCGTACCGGGCAAGCACCAGCACCTGGGCGACCGAAATGTCCACCTGCAAGCAAAATATTGCCCGCCTCTTGAATTGTTGCTACGGCATTTTCATGCTGGGTAATCCCCATCGCCCAGCAAATGATTAGATTCTTTGACTTTGACACTGCTTCGCCTAATTCAGTGATTTGCGTTTGCTCGATTCCACTTTGCGTCACAATAGAATCCCAAGAAACTGAGTCAATGTTGGTTTTCCATTCCTCAAACCCATCGACATGCTCATCGATAAAATCCCAATCTAAATTGCCTTCATCCAGTATAACTTTCGATATACCTTGTAACAATGCTTGATCTCCACCGACTCTGACAGGATAGTGGGCATCTGCAATCGGTGTACCTCTCCCCATCAACCGGATGATTTCTTGAGGATGTTTGAAACGGTTGAGTCCAGTTTCCATCAGTGGATTGATACTGATGACTGTACCCCCATTACGTTTAGTCTGAGCCAATGCTGACAACATACGAGGATGGTTTGTTCCAGGATTTTGACCAATAACGAGTACCATATCTGCATGTTCGAAACAATCTAACTTCACCGTTCCTTTACCGATACCAATCGATTGCGTGAGGGCGACACCACTGGATTCATGACACATATTACTGCAATCGGGGAGATTATTGGTTCCAATTTGGCGGGATAGCGTACCCCATAAGAATGCAGCTTCATTTGAGGCCCGACCAGATGTATACAGTACGGCTTCATTTGGTTGGTCCAGATTACTAACGGCAGTTGATATCATGGCAAATGCATCATCCCAACTGATTCTCTCATAATGGTTGGAATCTTGTCTCAGGACCATGGGTTCTGTTAAGCGACCCAGTTTATCCAGATCCATATCTGAATAATCTGACCATTCCTGCACTGATTTTGAACGTAGTAATTCCGGAGTCAAACGTTTTTTTGTGGCTTCTGTCGCAAATGCTTTGGCACCATTTTCACAGAATTCAAATCCTGAACGATGATCATCAGGATCAGGCCATGCACAGCCGGGGCAATCATATCCATCGAATCTGTTCACGGATCTCATGGTTCGCAATGTCCGACCAAGCCCCGCTTCGGAAAGACCGATTCCAAACGATTTGGTCACACCGGTAATACCTGCTGCCACTCGCTTGGGTTTGCGGATTTTCAGACGTTCTGATTTAATCGGAGACTGAGCATTCACGTCATCCCGCATGTCTATTCCACCCCTTGTATTCTCCACGCGCCGGTGTAGATATTACATCTTGATTCTCTTGCAAACCCGATTAATGTCATGCCATGCTGTCTAGCAAGTTGGATGGCCAAACTTGTAGGGGCACCAATTGCGATGATGCAAGGTGAACCAACCATTACCGCTTTCTGAACCATTTCAAAGGATACTCTACCACTGAGTAAGAACCCAAATCTAGAGAGTGGTAGCTTATCGATGGATTGTCCGATAATCTTGTCCATGGCATTGTGTCTACCGACATCTTCTGACAAGTTGACAAGCTCAAGTCTTTGATCGAACAAGGCGACAGCGTGCATCCCACCAGTAGTTTGAAAGAATGATTGTGAGGAATTTAATTTCTCGATTAACTGCTCAATATCTCCGAACTGTAAAGAAAAACCATCAGCTGGGATTTTTGGTGGATTGCGAGCAAGAACAGATTCCAAAGATGCACTGCCACAAACTCCACAGGAACTTGATCGGACGAAGCCACGGGTATGTCCCTCGGCAGACAAATCACCCTGGATAATGATGACATTTTCCTCTAATTCAATGGTCGTGACCTCAGAAGAATTCGAAATAATCCCTTCCGTGTAGAGAAGGCCGATGGCGAGTGCATTATCCTGACCAGGAGTCCGCATGGTTGTGACCCATGGAGAGTCGTTGATATGAATCTCAAGTGGTTCCTCCACAGCAACTGATTCCTCAACAGGAATCGTGCCGTGTGGCGCCATCCGTTGGGCGGCGAAACGTTCCTCCATCGCTTGGGCGTGTGTGACTCGATTCAAGGGTCTGTCGGCAATCTAATTGTAAAAGTGACTCAATCGACACGTACTACAACGCACGGAATATTGAGATTCTCTGCCATTTTAATCACAATTTCAGTCCATTTGCTTGTTGGTGAGGGAAATGCAATGATGTGTGTGGCCGCAGAGAGCAACTCATTTGTCAGTGTAGTTGGCGCTTCCTTGCGACCTTGATCTTCCAGACCTGATCTAGGCGCATTCCAAGCCTCTGAAAATACAGCATGCGGAACATTGTGGTTGTCAGCCCAGCGTTCTGCCAGATAATCTACTCCACTTGCACCACCAGTAATCACAAGATCTGGATTTGCCTCTGACTTAACCCAGTCATCGATCGCTTCTTCTACAATCGAATAATCATAAAATCGGCTTGATCCCACGACTACGAGATTGATAATTCTGCCATCTTCATTCAAATCTTTACCGCCGAGCCGAACAATTAACTCGCGACCACCATCACCCGTCATGAAACTTCATGACGTTGTAACGCAATAAACCCATCTATTTGAAAAAAAGCCTGTTTTTGCAGTATTGTTGCTTTTTCGAAGTCGAATTTAATACTTATTTGTAAATATTGATTTCAGGAATTGTATGTACCCCAAAGCCATTAGGTCGGGCTTTGAACGGAACACCATGTGGACGGTTAGAGAGTACTATCTAGCTGCTTTCTCTGACCTATTTGGACTCAGGATGATCATATCTTGGGGATCTCTACTGATTCTACTGTGGTGCTTAGCACTTAGTGCACTTGTTTGGAGGGCTCGTTCTGATGGATACGAAAATCGATTCATGTCAGTTTTACTCATTTGTGAAGGAATCAAAGCATCCTTTTTGATATCTACAGGGATTCTGTATATTCGCAAGTATGAATGGCTACAGGATATTCTTTGGCATTGGACAATTGATATTTTCTTCATAGCCCATATCACTGCAATCATTTTGTACCTATGCATGCCGATTTACTACAGGCTAAACCGCCTGACTTTCATGTACAAACCAGGTTTAAGGAAACATGCGTGGTATTTAGCACCGATTATTGGAGTTATCATATGGCTCACGATTGTTCAATATCCTGAATTCTATGTTTCTGATGCAACATGGATTGTTTGTGAAAAAGGGTCCACCCCCGAACTGCAAATTTGGTTCGGTACTGAACAACCATGGATGAATGATGCGGTTACCCAAATTGGAACGTGCTCGGCTGATTTCGAAACTACGATTACCACTCAACCATCGGGTTTGTGGTTGATTGTTCTAGCAGCACCGTTTGTTTCTGTACTTGCACTATTGTTCATTCGTTCTTCAATCAAATCCCATCTAATTGGAGAAAATCCTGACATCAACAAGAGTCTGACTTCAAGATCCCTCTACATTGGATTCCTTGGGAAGGTAATTGGTGCTGTGTTTTGGTTCTCTCTCTTGATATTTATTTTCGCTATACACGGTGGACAGGTGACATTCGTTGATGAAACCATCTGGCGATATGGTGACCCGAATGGAATTGAGAAAATCAAATATTTCCTCTGGACTATCTCATTGCTAGTTACTCCTGTGGCGATTGCATTTGAAGCAATGATGTTTGTACACGCCACATTAAAGGATACTGTATTTGGAATTGATAATAATTTGAGAAAAACTTTCCGTAATGCGTTATTCACTGGCTTCGGAGTAATTGCTTTCATCGTGGGCAGTGAATTGATGGAGACTTTCGTCGGTTATGGAATGGCCGGGGGAGTGATTGTTGGTATTTCCCTGATTACGATACGAAACCCAATTTTGGGGATCCTCGATAGTGTATCAGGGCGTTTCATTCCCTCAACTCATACTCCTGAGGAAGCGGCTTACTTGGATGCATATACAACTGCTATGGAAGACCAAATTATTACTCCTGAAGAGAGAAAACTGCTTGATACCGTTGCAGCAACTTACGGCCTTAATGACAAAATCATCAAGCAACTTGAATCAGAATATGAAGAGATGCTTGAAGAGGAATAAATCAGGAATTCCGTTTTTGTTCTTTCAGAAGCTTTTTGCATAGTCGAATTTGCTCTTTCGCACGTTTCTTATTTTGTCCATCGAGTGGTTCGCCAACATCCTTACCAACCGATTGGTTGAAACAGTGAATCGCGTTGTCATATGATTCTAATTCCGCATAGGCTGTACCCATATTGTACAGTGCCTTACCTGTTGTCAAGCTTTTATCAATTCCAAATGCCTTGTAATAATTCTCAATCGCATCTTTGTATTGATTGAGGTAATAAAAGCAATTCCCTCGACCATTGAGAATCTTAATCGCCATCGCTTTGTCATCTTTGAACGATGGCAAAGCACGATCAAAGCATGAAAGAGCTTCCGAGTATCGGTCTTTGTTTAGCAACTCATTTCCTTTGTTATACCACTCAATGTCTTGATTGGCGACACTGGATGAATCGGGAAGAACTGCGTGCTCAGACATTGATTGACTCTGGGCCTCTAATGCTGCTGCCGCTAAATCGACTTCTGGCCTCTCTTCGGATTCAACAGGTTAGGGAGACTGTATGGTGTCTAGGGCGGATTCATGGACAATGATCTCTTCAGTTGTAATTTGGATTTCAGGATTGGGTTCTGGCACTGGTACTGGTTCAGAATTCTCAACCGCTTCAACCGGTGAGGAAAGATCACCCCAAGGATCGTCACCTTCATCCGCCGGTGTAGCCTCTGATTCTGTAACCAAAACCGATTCTTCTACTGGTGTGTCTGCAATTACGTCCGCACTCGAAACCAGCTCTGGCTCGGCAACATCTTCACCCAAATCGCGCGCTTTTTGACGACAAGTCGCTGCTTTCTCTTCACTGCCTGCAGCACTTAGGGAGCGAGCTAGGCCTAGCCACAAAGCAGCATTGGACTTATCCTGCTCTAGCAGATCTTTCCATATTGTGACTGACTCTGCATGTTCACCCATTAGGCTAAGCGCTCGAGCGCGAATTGTACTGGGACCGGTGGACAAGTACTGCAGTGCCTCAGACGCCATTTCAGGTCCAGCCGGTAGAGTCGTGGGTAAATTCATGTCAAATTCAATGGCGCGACCTTCGCCCTCTGCCAAATCAATCAATAACTCTGCAAAGATGAGGGCACTTGCATGGGTGGGTTCAACGCTGAGGAGTGCGCGGTAGGCATCGATGGCAAGTCCGGCCTTTCCTAAATCGGTTGCAACCATGGCAAGACCATTTGCGGCTTTGACATATTGATTATCGAGATTAAGAGCGGTTTGGAAACAATGCATTGCGCCTTCAATATCCTGCAATTTCTTCTTGAGTGCCCCTTTGTTAAACCATGCAGAGGCCTCGTTTGGATCTAAATCTGTGGCATATTCGAATGCATTAATTGCAGCATCTGTCAAATCAAGGCGCGCCATTGCACTGGCGGCAACTCGCCATGATAGTGCATGCTCAGCGGCAGCCTCAGGAAGATGAGGACGAAGGGATTCCAGCGCACCGGCAGGATCACCATTACGGATCATCACCTTTGCAGCATCTGCCAATTCATCGAGATCCAAAGTTTGAACTTGCGTATTTTCAACAGGACTCGGTTCCATTGGTGCTGGGGTAGAACCTAGAGACTTGATATTGCCTTCGGGTTGAACCCAGTGCGGTTCTGGTTCAGCATCGGGTTCCGGAATCACGGCCTCAGTTACAAGAACGGTCTCATCAACGAAATCAGGCGATTCTACTGAGGAAACTGGGGGAGATTCTACGATGGGTTCTGCCTGTAATTCGATAACAGGTGCCTGTGCCCCTGTGCTAGAGATTATCTCGAGTAGAGCTGGATGTCCGGGGAATGCAATCAAACCGTTCTGTGCATGCTCAACTGCATCATGAGCATGGCCCATTCGGGCCAGTAATACAGCTAAATTAGCGCTGGCTGCACCGTGACCTGGAGCATTTTGCAAAGCCAGCTTGAAGGCCTGTACCGCATCTTGAACATCACCAGTTGCTTCACTAACAACACCACGATTGAACCAAGCCATATGCTTGGATGGGTCCAATGCAATGGCCTGATTGAAGAAACGAAGGGCCTCGGCATGCTGACCTTCAATACTCAAAACTTCACCCTGTTGGATGAGCTCATCTGCTGATAGGTCTGCTCTTGGTATCTCGGCTGACGATATGGAGTCCCCGACTTCGGATGAAGTATCTTCTGGCGGTGTGGGAGTGTAGGTTGGGACAGGTACATTGTCGATAGTCACAGTGCTGGTTTCGGTAGACTGTGTGGCCTTTGGTGCGATTCCAAAGAGTGGGCCTGAGCACGTGGGACAGGTTGCTTCAGTACCCGTCAACGGGTGGTCACAGTGCGGGCAAACTTTGTGACCGTGCTCAGGCATGCCTATCTCCGGCTCTTCACGTACGCCTTCTATGCATAAGCATTCGCCGCCGACGCTCGCCGCAGCAAGTACGTCAGCACAATTCAAGAATCAATGACCTCTCGCAGTGATATGGCTCGCTTTCTGATGATTACTGCCACATCAGGCACAAATTTTGAACTTGCAGAGAAATTTGCAGAAAATGCACAATCCAAAGGACATGAAACCGAAATTATCGATTTAGCCGAAATGGGCCTGCCGATGTTTACAGTAGCTCTTTCTAAGAGTGAGGATGCACCAGACGTTTCTGGATTGATTACAAAGATGATTAATGCTGATGCTTGGATTGTTGTCGCACCGGAATACAATGGTTCAATGCCGCCTACATTGAACAATGCTATTGCTTGGATGTCGACAGATTGGCAGCAATTTCGAACAATGTGTACTGGCAAACCAGTTGGGCTAGGTACACACAGTGGAGGCGGTGGCGCGCATGTGATCATGGCAATGCGTCAACAATTCTCCTTCATCGGTTCAGATGTAATTGGGCGTGCTTGCTTGTCCGGTCGTGACAAAGATGCAAACCCCGAGACTATCGATGCAATGATTGACAATCTTGCGAGTTGAAGTCATGAGCCGGAATATTGACCCGGCGGGTATCTCCTTGATTGTCGCCTTGTTGTTGGTTGGCTTATCGCCCACAATCACGATACCATTGGAGAAGGAAATGGTGGAACCATGCAATGGTTTGAGCGAGAATTGTGATCGTCAGTACACAGAAGTTTCCTATCCTGAAACTCATAATGCCCACTCATCATCAGATGAAGGTTACAATTTCTTGGCTGCCAATCATCGCCAAAATCTTACTCTGCAATGGGATGCAGGTTATCGAGCCTTTATGCTTGACATACACCACTCGAGATACTCCGAATCTCTAGAAAATACTTCATTTTGCCATGGCACATGTAGCCTTGGAAGCCAAAACGCTGTCGAATTACTCTCTCTCATTCATGACAAGATGAATTCATCGACTCGAGATGTCGTGACGCTACTCTTCGAAGTCCATGTACCATATACTCATATTGAGTATATACTCAATATGAGCGGTCTCATGGAAAAATTGCACATACAAACATTGGGAGAAGAGTGGCCCTCTCTGACTACAATGATCGATAACCAACAAAATCTCGTCGTGTTCATTGAAGGGGGATATGATCCTCAATATCCATACCTTCACAATTTCGTAGAGCATGGGTGGACAACAAATTATGCCGAAAAAAATCCTGAGGATATGACATGTGATGTTCACAGGGGTGACGCATCGCAACCAGTATGGCACATGAACAATTGGCTATCGAATGAAAGGGGCACTTCTGATTGGACTCGGGCCTACATCGTGAATGACTATGATTTCTTGCTCAATCGTTCTCTTGAGTGTTGGGAATTACATGGTACTAAACCAACCTTTGTGGCTGTAGATTGGTGGACTGATGGTGATGCTGTTAATGTCACTAGAACATTGAACCAGATGGATCATTGGTCAGATGAAATCCCCTTGCGAGCGGCGACCGATTCCAAGTGATCTAGGCTACGTTTAGCCTGTCGCGCTACTCGCTCATCTTCGTCCTCTAGAGCTTTGGCCAATGGTGCAACAACACGACCATCGGAGAAGCGTTGCATCGCATCGACCACCGCAAGACGTACATCAGCATCTGCATCTGAAGACATTTCAATCAATTGAATCATCAATGACTCACTCGAGTCTAACTTAAGGCCTTGTAGCGCGACCAATTTAACCCTGGTATTGGTATCCTTGAGTGCTTTTCTGAGGTGTGGATATGAAGGGGAACCAGTGGCTGACAATGCTTGTAGAATCTGCTCCCTTTCGGCGTTTTCTGCTGTTAAAAAGGCCGCAAGTAAAGCGGGGATGGATTCAGGATGCGCGAGTTTACGCAATGCTGTTATCGCACCGAGTCGTTCCGCATATACATCTGAATTGAGTGTGTCAACCAAAGATGGCAAATGACCAATTGCAACCATTGCAGATATCGCGGTTGCCTTTAGTTCATCGTCACTAAATCTGTTGATGATTAAATTACATGCGCTTGATTCTTGCAGTACTGCAAGCGCTTCGATTACGTTTCGACACTGTTCAACACCGATATCATCATCTTCTAACATCACCAACAAACTGGGCACAGCACGGGCCCCCAGACGGTAGGCCATCTCTGGATCACGTACTGTCGCCGCAACACCCTCAGAAATCGTTCGACGAATCTCAAAAATTCGAAATAGCCCCTGAATTAAAATGAAATCAATCGTGAGGAGGAGAATCATGAACAAATGTCTACCCCCCATTGAATCAAGCTCAATTGAACTCATCTGAACACCATAAATTTCTGACCAATCCAAAAATGAACGGAATAGCAAATCCACACCCAATAACATCCAATCAGAAATTGTTGCATCTTCATCTACCGCATACAATCCAAAAATCGAATGACTTGAACGCATCAACAATGGAATGATGATGAATAATTGTAATGCAGAAAGAAGAGCACTGACGCGAAGATCCGGCAACTCATCGGGATTGGCATCCGATAACTTTCTTGCAATCGCCGTTCTTTGTTTCTCGTTAGAAACCCATGCCCGACCAATTCCAATCACACCAAGGTATCCCAACCACAATATGACCCAGGTAATTTCCGAAGAGGTGTAAAATGTAGCAGAATGGATGATCGCGAAGCCAATTAATAGTGTGAAAATCTGTAAACGCGGTTGAAGAATACCAGTTCCGAACAGTCGGGAGAACCGCACCAGCATCTGATCAATCTTGCTGAGCACACTGCGCTGTCGCACCCAATAGGGATAAATGCGCACACTGTATTGAGAATCGAGATGCCCGTTTCATCGACAGTGCCTTGAGGGGGAAGTGGGACCGATGGTCATGCCAGGAGCTTGGTGGCTGTTGCTGTCCATCTGTTCAATACTCGGTGTTGGGACATGGTATCTACGCAATTTCTCCGAGCGTGATGAATTGATGAGGCTGTGTGCATTTACGGGGATTGCTTGCATGATTTCATTGGTCGCATGGACTTGGACCTTGGATATTTGAGGGATAGACTTGAAAGAATTGGAAGGTGCCTATCCTGTACGACTCCCTGTTTGGTGGGGTCGTCGAGGTGCCGCTGGACCCCATCCTGAATTGAAAGGCGTGACTGGCCGATTTATCGTGATTCGACACCCCAAGAAATTCAAACGCTTTGAGGGTGTCATCGCGAAATTATTGCGTGCTCCAAAAGAATTGCGACGACCTCTAGATGACATGAATAGCCTGCTGTGGGAGTTGTGTGATGGAACACGTTCATTTGTTGAAATTTGTGACTTTTTGGATACTACTTTCCACGAGCGAATCGCTCCTGTCGAGGAGAGAACTGCAGCTGCAATTACACGCCTGAATCAGCTGGGTTTAATCGGTTTATCACAGAAACCATTTGACGGCGAATGGGAATGTGGACCTGGGATCGACCCGAGTGGTGAACTGGATGCTCCCGATGAAAAGTTGAACCTCGAATAGCACTAGATCGGATGGTTACACGTAGGACAATGTGTATACTGAGCTATGGCTACAGAGGAGGCAAAACCTCCACAACTTGCACATTGCCACCATGCGTCACTGGCCGTTAGAACTTGGCCGGTTACCAAACAATTGAATGTCGGCAAAGAATCATTTGAATCAGATTGCTGATTTTGCGCATTCCCACGTAATTCCTGAATTTGTTCTTGGCTCCAACCTGCGGCAATCAATTGCGCATCTGTGAAGTCCTCTGGAGCAGGGGTAGAGGTTGTCGTCACAACAGGTTGTTGTTGGACGACTGGTGCAGCCGTAGGCATAGGCCCAGGGGCCCCTGGCATGGGACCTGGTGGCGCGGTTTGATGTTGCATATGTTGTTGCTCATTTACAACCGCCTCAGTAACTGGTGTGGATGGTATTTGTGCCTGGGCGATTGTGGAATGATCAAATGGAGTAGTGTCTGTTTCTTCTTCATCATCAACTTCATATTCTAAATCATCCAACTCTTTACGGCGCTTCAAAATCATGGTTGTCATAAAGATGAAGAAAACTACGAAAATAATGGTTGCAATGATTCCACCGGCTAAAATAGCAGCACTCCCGAATCCTGCAAACCCACCACTATCATCGACCTGTATGGTTTGTAGGTGTACTGGTCCAGATGACCAGATGAGATTTCCAGAGTCATCTGTCAACTCAAACTCTACCGTTCGATCTAGTACATCTGCGCCAAGTGAAATATCACATTCAATCGAGCCAGTTTGTGCGGGCCCAGGATTTGAAGCAGGCAAGAGTAGGACAATTTCACCATTCTGTGATCTTGGCCGGCAATCAATAAACACTGATTCAGGGATTTGCGATGATAAATTTACGGTGATAGGCATCGTAGAATCTGTAGTGACATTGATGTGGAACATACGCATTGCGTCAGGCTCAAACTTAACTGAAGGGTCCAAGTTCCAGACTGCCGATAAACTGCGTTTTTGATCGACGGATACTCGTAATTCCGTAGAAACGGTTTGCAAAATATCTTGACTAGTGATTCTCCCACCTTCAACTTCAAGAATCAAACGAATCGATTCACCTAGGGGGAAATTGTCCATGGTTTCGAAATGTATGGTGATTTCTTCAATACCACCAGGACCCATTGGAACATCGACCCATCCGTTGAGCTGACCAACGCCTCTGCTGGTAACGGCTTGCACCAACATACCTGGTAAGTTCTTGTCTGTAGTCACTCGAATACGCAGACTACTGTCGTAAGTATTGCCTGAATTTTGCAATTGAATTGACCACTCAGCACTCTGGCCCATCCAGAGGGATGCCTCAGTTTCTTCAAAGTCAGTAATTTCTGGGATCGCTGTCATCAGTGTCCGATATTGCCAATTAATCTGGGAATCATTGGGGGTTGAATCAGTACCCTCGAAGGGGCTTGCTGAAAACATCAAATCAAACACTTGATTGGGATCTTCACTGCCTGGAACATCAACGAACAATACCCCCATTGCAATGTGATTGCCATCATAACTCGTAGAGAGGCTAAGTGGCCCAATGATGGTGGCACTATTGAACTGAATCCACCAATTCCAATCCGATGATACAGAAAGGTCAAACACAACATTCTCTGCACCATTCCCGAGATTCTCCACTTCAAAAGGAATCTGATTTACCTGCCCAGGTAAGATATCCATGTCTGGCGTATTCATCGTGATTGCGATGTCATGTAGTTGCCTTACTCGGATTCCAGAAAAGGGATCTTCATCGCCACTCATTCCAGATTCTGTGGAGATGATGTGAGGTGTGACAATGGGTCCAGGATCGTTTGCTTGTGCTGATTCTGGTGCAGTAAATGAAACTAGAACTCGTGTGCTATCATGGGGCCCAATAATCACATTCGAAGCGGACAATAACTCGATACCCCAACCAAATACACCCGTCTCATCAAATGTGAAGGTAAAGGCATCTTGTTGGCTGGCATTGTTCCAAATGGTAAACGGTACAGTAATCGATTCCCCAGGAGAAATCCACCAACCTTCTGAAGGTATATCATCAGGTGTAACACCTACCGCAGCATTCGATACCATGGAGGCCGTGACATTCGCCCTCATGACTGAAACTTTGTCGGAATCGGCTTGACTGATTGCTGTAAACGCCGAGCTCGCACGCATACCAGAGGGGGCATCTTGAGGGAGATTTGCGGTAATCATCACGCTCTCACTTCCATCAGCCGGAATGGTGACCATGGTAGGCTGATCCCACTTGAGACCAAATGTCCAACCATCATGAGATAAAACCGGGGATGTGGAAAGAGCAAACGTATCTTGCCCATCACCATCATTTCGAAGTGTGATTTCAAAATCACAGGCATTACCAGGTGCGCAAGCAAACCCGGGGTCTTGCTCTACCCATTTTGGTTGATACCCCGGATCTACAATGAATGATGCACTGGTTGTAGCCATCACGGTCGATTCAGTACTGTGAGCGTGCACGTTAACTGTGGTCGAACCCATGGAGGAACCTTCTGAAGGTTGAACGAGCAATTTGATGGTTCTAGACTCACCTTTGCTGATATCCAGTCGGGACCCATCGGGAATTTGAGAACCGGTCATATGTTGGAATTTATGATTCCAACCTGCGGGTAAGTTCGATACGCTCATTTCGACTGAATCAGATAGATTACCTGAATTGGTCAAACTGATGGTGGTTTCAGCCCATTCTCCAGCTTGCGCATGTCCACTGGAGCCTGAATTTGCCGAAATGGAATACTCTTCAGCACGCGCCTTTTGATCGTAAAACATTACAATATCTTCCATCCAGTGACCAATATTTGTGCCCGCTCCATTCGAGTGGAAGTTGATGCGGAATTTGAACTGACTATTCATCGTATTCGCAGGAATGCCCCAGTAAGGCACAACATCGTTACCAACTTGGTTTACAGTGATGAGCCAACTACTACCATCTGTGATAAAATCGGTATCAATATCACCACTTACAGTATTGGGTGAAATTCTGACCCAAGCGGCCCCATCCCACACATCGATGTCAAAGCCATCACCGCTGTCTGCAGGAGGGTTGCCAGACCATGAACTACCGGTGTAGAAGAAGCCGATGCCAATACCGCGAGTCGGATTTGCGTGAGCATCGGAGGTATCGATGGTTGCACTGACCAATGATGTATCCCAATTGTTACCGTAATTTGAAGCTGAGGTTTGACCCCCGACATGGAACGAATTGGAACCGCTAAGTGAAGCTTCATTTGAGACATACCAATTGCTACCAAGCGACCAAGAACCACTGGTTTCAGCCTGATCATACAAGTTACCAATGGTCAGGCTTCTTGTCCCAATATCATTGCTCGGATTGGCATCGTTTGAGAGCATTGAGGTTACTCGAATGGTGTGATTCCCACTGTAATCCGGAATCCATGTGGTGGTTACCGTAGCACTGCCACCCGCGGAAATGGAACCTACACTCCCACTGTATGAATGGAGGACAAAATCAATGTATTCATCGTGCAAAATTTCGATGTCAACATTGAAACTGCTGGCACTAGAATCCCCTTGATTCTCCAAAGTCACTTCAATCCTCTGCTCAAGTCCTAGCATGCCATCAACAACCCACAAATCAGCGGGTCGATTCATGCCAACAGAAGATGGATCTTGTGAAGAAAGAGGTGCGTGATTTGCATGGTCAGTAGTACTTACATAAGATACGTAAGCGGAAGTTGGGACAATGTCAGGCCCAGCGCGACCTTGGGTCGCCTGAGCCAAAGGTACTGTTGAAAACAGCATCATTACGACCAACACAAGCGCGAGGCGAGCAGGGGGTCGATTCGAGGGGGACAGCATGGGCTTCAGCGAGCAGTAAACACGAGAATAGAATAACGTAACGGTCAGTCATCTGCCTCAGTATCATCTCGTAGTTTTTCGAGTGCTGTTTGCCTGACGCGATCTTCTCGCATCTCTTTCGCTCGGGCTGCGAAAAAGATGATCAGTGGAACAATCAATGCCAAGCCGAAGCAACCAATCAATGCTGAAATCGACCATAGCATCTCCTCGACGGGATCCACCTTGAACACTTCAACCGATTCCAAATCATGCGATGTCGATTGCACGTATGGTGAATATTCATCGGGATGAATACTATCAGAACTGGTGAGAGTAATAGTCCATGTAAACGTTCGATTATGCTTGGAAATTAAGTCATTAGAGATCTCTTCAGCCTCTTCCATTGAGTCGGCGTACAAACTACCGAGGCCACCCATAGGAAGTGCTGGATGAACGATTCCTCTGAATGTTAGATTACCATCATTTTCGGCTGTAATTGAGTGAGTTGATGCCGCAGTGCAAACATTGTATTCTTCGTAATTTTGCTCATTGTTTTGACGACAACTGAATCGGTCTGCATCCTCGGAGCCGAGCATTTCGTGGTGATACCAAACGCCATCTGATATTGTAATCGTGACCATGTCTCCCGATTCTATGCCTGCGATTGAGACATTCAGCCATGTCGTGGCATTAAATGTCGAAAATGTCCATGTTTGGGTGGTATTATCATCGGATAAACCTTGATCTGTTACATCGTGTTCTACCGGTTCATTTGTGGTATTGTATAGATAATACGAGGAATCCATCGTGGCGCCATAAACGGCATACGATAGAATCAAAATGAGTGTCAAGCCAAGCCCAACCATGGTCCGAAGCATGTTCGGATTTTGGGCCAATGCCTTCTTCATGATTCGTCGAATAATATCTCACCCTTGAACCTTGGCAGAACCATCCCGGGAAAGCCCCACCGTAGGTGGGCGGTCAGCGTTAAATATGGGGTGCTGGTCGGCGAACTGCTTAGGTGCCTCTCATGACCACGTTTTACGATGTCCCAGCAGAACTCCTGATTCCTGCCCTAGCCGAGCGGCTAGAGGCTCATGACAAAATCACTCAACCCGATTGGGCCGACTTCGTGAAGACCGGCGCACACAAGGAGCGACCCCCTGTTCAGAAAAACTGGTGGCACCTTCGCAGTGCTGCTATTTTGCGTAAGGTCGGACGTATGGGACCCGTTGGCGTAAACCACCTATCTCAGGCTTTTGGAGGACCCAAGAATCGAGGTGTAGCGCCGAACCGTGCAACCACTGGAAGTCGACATGTGACCCGCACATCTCTTCAGCAACTCGAAGATGCTGGACTGGTCGCAATCCGTCGAAATGCCGCAGGAACGGTCAACATGGGCCGTGTATTGACTCCTGAGGGACAGAAGTTACTCGATGCAGTTGCTCATGAAGTTCGTCCTGAGGCTGAAGCCACCTATCCTGGCTTGAGTAAGTACTGATTGGAGAGGAGATTGTGGGTGAGGTCATGACCGTCGAAGACGAGGAATTGGCCCGACTCCGTGCTGCTCGCCAAGCAGAAATCCAGCAGCAACTTCAAACTCAAGCTGAGCAACAGGCACAAATCGAAGTTGAACATGCTGCGGCAGAGAAGGAAGCAAGCGTGATCTCAAATGCCATGCGCACCATTCTCACACCTGAGGCTCGCGACCGATTGGCACGCGTAGAACTCGGACATCCAGAACTTGCGTCTACAGTAAAGCAGCACCTGTTTACACTACATCAGAACAATCAGATTCAAATCCCTGTGACCGATGAAATGTTGAAACGCATTTTACAGGGACTTTCAGAAAACGGACGTCGGGAGACCACCATTCGACGAATTTGAGGGATTTACATGGCACGACACAAACCCTATGCAAAGAAGAAGCGCCTGAACAAGGTCACTAAGCAGAACCGCAGGGTCCCTGTTTGGGTAATGCTACGAACCAACCGCAAGGTGACAAATCACCCAAAGCGCCATCACTGGCGTCGAAGTAAACTACAACGTTAGGAGGATTGTAAATGGCTGAAACAAAGGAAATGGTTGTCCCACTACGCGCGGCATGGGCTGTACCTCGTACGCAGCGTGCGGCTCGAGCCATGAAGGAAATTCGCAAGCACGTCTCCCGACATATGAAGATGGAAGAGGATGAAGAACTGTGGATTGATGAAGCTGTCAATCACGCTATTTGGGCCCGTGGCATTCAGAAGCCACCCCGTAAGATTCGTTTGGTCGTCACTCGTGAAGAGGGATTCCCAATTGAAGTCAAATTGGTAGAGGAGTGAACAACATGGGAAATATTCGACCGTCATTTATCAAAATCCGCGCTATCCGACTCTGTGAGGAATATCCTGATCAATTCAACGATGATTTCGATCATAACAAGGCATTGGTTGCCGAGTATACCGATGTAGAAAACAAGCGTATGCGAAACTGGATTGCTGGTTACGTAACCCGATACATGCAGCGCCGCGAGGACTGAGGAGTTACCATGTCGACCCTCGAGGTCGATCAATCAGGCGAGATTGGCCACGTACATCACCCCAATCGCCAGGTACTCATTGAATTCATGAACCATCTCAAATCGAATGGTTTCCTGAGGTTTTCCTACCCCATGCCCGACCAAGAACGTGGCGAGGGGTGGATGATGTTTCTATATGAACCATTATCGCAGTCACTCATTGATCAATTTGAGGCATGACAATGGGCACCAATTCAGCGATACCACATCCAACATGGAACTGTGAACTTGTCATTGTTCTAGTTGAACCTCAATTTGAGGGGAATATTGGAGCTGTAGCCCGATGCCTACGCAATTTTGGGTTGCATGAGTTGAGAATTTTACGACATGATGGAGAATTCTCTGATGAAACTCGTAATCGAGCAAAGCATGCCCAAAGTGTGCTGGATGATTGTCAAATTCACCAAGATTGGGATGCTTGCTTTGAAGACATCAGTTTGGTCATCGGCACCAGTGGTAAGAGAGAACATGGCGACAAGATTCTATTCCGTCATTTTTTGCTACCTGCGGAAATGGGTGAACGCTTGTCACAAGTCGAAGGCAAAGTGGCAATCGTATTCGGACCTGAGGGCATGGGCCTAACACAGGAAGAGTTGCGTGCATGTGACTTGATGTTGACCATACCCACTTGGGAGGGGTACCCGATTCTGAATCTCAGCCACACAGTTGCCATCGTATGCTACGAGTGGTTCCAAACCCTTTTGCCCAAGATTGGCCGTGAGAAGTCATTGCCCAAAACCGTGCATACTGAGCGATTGCTGAATCCGGATCTTAAACGAGAAATTCGCAAACGTGCAGTAGAACTTGCAGAAGTTTCTGGTAAAAGGGAAGATCAGAAAGTCTCGGCTGCAGATACTCTTAGTCGAGTAATCCTAAGAGGAATGCCAACCAACGATGAAGCACATCGATTACTAGGATTGTTGTCAGAAGCTTCGGAAGCCATGCAAGATGACCAATCATGATTTGGTCCAGACCGAATAAGTGGTCGAAAACTCGTTGTCGTCATCAGCTTCTATCGTCTCGATGACTGATTCTGTCCAACCTTCACGATTCCATTCGGGAAATTGCACATCACCGGACTTTGTTGTGTGAACTGTAGTCACGTGAATCTCCTCAACCCGGTCGAGAAACATTTCATAGATTTGGGCACCACCAATGACCCAACACTCGTCACAGGCCTCAGCGTATGCAATTTCGATTGCGCGCCCGTGATACAATGCATTTTCAGCCTCTGGATGGCTCCACTCCATATCACGTGACATCACGATATTCACTCGTTCAGGAAGGGGTTGAAACGCATCGGGAAGTGAATCCCAGGTTTTTCGTCCCATGATGACCGCGTTGAATCCGTCAGCCTCAGTCAGAGACTTGAATCGAAGCATGTCAGATTTCAGTCTCCATGGCAAGTCGCCCTGTTGACCAATACAACCGTCCTCATCCATGGCAACAATCATTGCTAATTTCATTCGTTCACCTACACGCTGATTGGAGCCGCGATGTGTGGATGGTGCTCATATCCTTCAATTTCAACATGATCAGCTGTGAAATCATCAATCTCCGAAATACTCGAATCGAGTTTGAGTAATGGAAGTGGCAGTGGTTCACGAGTGACTTGTTCTCTGGCTTGCTCGAGATGGTTCAGATACAAATGTGCATCACCAATGGTATGAACAAAATCACC
>MDTB01004359.1_pt1 | contig 18587 bp, 8 predicted proteins | sample 811161 | NCBI WGS metagenome assembly MDTB01 (sample SAMN05326650, study PRJNA326480) | marine metagenome | isolation source: seawater | place: Mediterranean Sea | collected 2009
AAAAACCCCGTCGTTTGACGGGGTTTAAAAGTGGCCCGAGGCGGAATCGAACCACCGACACAAGGATTTTCAGTCCTCTGCTCTACCAACTGAGCTATCGGGCCACAAAGCGTACAAAATTTATAAAGATAAAATCGATTTCAATAAATAAAATATTAATAAATACTCTTTTTTTGTTAATTTATTAACAAATAAGCATATTTAAAGAATATATGAAACTAGTTATAGCGACACATAATAAAGATAAACTGTTAGAAATTAAAAGAGCATTTTCTAGTATTCAGTGGGATGTTTTATCATTGCATGATTTCGTTGATATTGATGAAATAGTTGAAGATGGAAAAACGTTAGTTGATAATGCCCTTATTAAGGCTCGAACAGTATTTGAAAAAACTAATCTTCCTGTATTGTCAGACGACACAGGTTTAGAAGTTGATGCTCTTGATGGGCAGCCAGGAGTTTATACCGCTAGATATGCAGGCGAAAATTGTAGTTATGATGATAATGTTCAAAAATTATTGAAAGATATGTCTAAAATTCCTTTTGTAAATAGAACTGCTCAATTTAAAACTGTAATGGTTTTTAAGGATGAAAAAAAGGAACTTATAGTCGAGGGAGTAGTAAAAGGTAAGATATCAAGAGAATCTAGAGGAGAAGATGGGTTCGGTTATGATCCGATTTTCTTTGTTCCTGACATAGGTAAAACTTTTGCTGAAATGACAATGCTTGAAAAAAACGAAATATCACACCGAGGGAAAGCAATTAGAAACTTAATAAAGTCTCTAAATGATAATTACCCCGAATTTATTGTCCACAAAAATAAGGAGATGGCCTAGAGAGAATTGTTACAATTGTGCTTAAGGCTATAATAAAAATAATATGCTCTTGTCAGCGCTTCGTGTTGGCAAGCCTCTTTTTTATCATTGGGATAAATTTTTCTTTTACTCAATCAGGAGATGTGCATTCATTTAGTATCTTTGATTATGATTATATTAATGATAGTTTCACAGATCCATTCAAAAAGTATAAAAAATCATATTTATATAAAGGAGATAGTAGTTCAACAGGTTTACTGCTAAGGATTAACAACAAATTAAGAAAATATAAAAGAAAAAATGAAGTATCCTTAATTGATGGTTGTTTTATGGTTTATGAAAAACATGGAGATATAGATATAAAATATCCTGTTGTTATAAGTTATGATTATTATAAACCAAGAGCTTTAAATGCTAAGTTTAGAGAGAAATTTCATAAAGAAGCTATTAAAAGAATAAACCAAATATCTATAGGTAAAAACTATGGCTCCAAATCCTTGACATTAGTTAGTCAAGATATTGCAGGCACCAATTTAGCGCTTAATATTGATGGTAATATTTCAATTAGTGGGAAGCTTATTTTTGAAGATAAAGATTTGGTAAATCTGAATTCAAATGAAAGCAAGAGCTGGGATCTTGATATTAATCAAACACAGCGCTTTAATGTCGAGGGTAAAGTAGGGGATAAGTTGACAGTTAAAGTTAAACAAGATTCTGAGGCAGATTTTGATTGGCAAAATAATATGACAATAACCTACGACGGTGAAGACAATCAAATTATTCAAGAAGTACAAGCAGGAAATATTAGTCTTAATTTACCATCAACTCAATTTGTTAATGTCGGTAGCGGTAAAAGTGAGGGACTTTTTGGGATTAAAATGGTGAATCGTTTTGGTCCATTAGAAATGCAAGGTATAGTATCAAGACAAAAAGTTAAAAAAGCTTCTCAAACATTCAGTCCAGGTGAAAGTTCTTCTGGGTCCTACATAACAGATTATAATTTTATCAAAGATCGATACTTTTTTATTGATGAGTCGTTTAAAAATAATTACTACCCTTTGAATGAAGACTTGCAGCATATTTATTATCCAGAATATGTTGTTTATAAGTTTGAATTATTCAAAAGAGTCGTAAACGTAGACTCTGGTATTGCACCAGGTGTAGCCTACTTAAATCCTTCAGATGAGAGCTCTTATAAAGAAGAAGGTGCCTGGATAAGATTGGAGCAAGGCGTAGATTATGAAATTGACCAAATACTTGGCTATGTACGTTTTAAATCTTTGAGTTCCCAAGATATTGTAGGTATTTCATATGAAATAGGAACTCTTGAAGGGGGCAGTATATCTCCTTATTCAGGCTCAAATCCATATCCTACTAATACAATTTTTTATGATGATTATTTGCAAAATCTAAATTCAGACTCTGATTCTAAAATAAAAATGAAATTAATAAAAGCTCAAGGTCAATCAACTCCAAATTCTCCTACATGGCCACTAATGTTTAAAAATGTGTATGCTTTAGGAGGTTCTAATATTAATCTAGATGAATTGGATGTTGAAATAGCTTATGTAGGTGGAACTTTAGAAGAGCAAACACATAGTGAGATAAATAACAAGAATTCATTTTTAAGTTTATTCAAATTAGATAGTAAAGATCAAAATGGTAATAATTTATTATCTGGAGATGGCATTATAGATTCTCAATTCCCAAGTATTGTTAACGCTCAATATGGTGAGTTGTTTTTTCCTGCACATTTACCTTTTGCTTATGAACAAATAGATGGAAATGAGAATCCACAGTGGGGTACAAATGTGCAAGATATTGGACAGCTGTTAAATACTCCTTTGAATGTTGATGATGATCCTTTTTCAATTTTTCAAAGTGAGTTTTCAGAAGGCAGCACTGGGCCAGCTATGTATTTTTCAACAAATAGTCAAACAATAATTGGAGAACATGAGTTTATTATAAAAGTAAAGAATTCTCAGTCTTTAAGGAGCTCTTCAATTGATTTAGGGTTTATGATTGTTGAAGGCAGTGAAACTGTAAGATTAAATGGGAGAAGTTTAATTAAAGGAACGGATTATTCAATTGATTATTTTACGGGCTCTCTAAATCTTATTAATCAAGAGGCTCTAGATCCTACTGCAAATCTTGAGATTACATATGAAGAAAACGAATTATTATCTTTTGATCAAAAACTTTTAGCAGGATTACATTTTAAATATGATTACAGTGACAATGATTATTTTAATGGTGGACTTTATTATTATAATCAAAGTATTGTTGATGAAAGAGTTGATTTTGGGTATGAACCAATGAGAAATTTTATTTGGAATTTATCAGGTAAGTATGATAGGAAATTACCTGCTCTAACAGATGCTGTAAACGTATTGCCATTTATTGATACGAACAAACCTTCTAGTATTTTTTTAGAAGGAGAGTATGCTCAAGTTTCTCCTAACCCAAATCCTATAGGTGAGGCTTTTTTAGATGATTTTGAGTCCTCTAAAAGAACAAGTTCTCCAAGTATTATACAAAGATATTGGAAAAAGTCTTCTCCCCCTATTTTAGAAGGAGATCTCCTTTTAGTTGGTGATCGAGGTAAATTAGATTGGTATAATCCTTTCGTAGATATAAGCACTCAAGATATTTGGCCACAACAAGAGGTTTCTAATGAAGCAAATAATACAACGGCTAAAATAATTGTTTTTCAAACTGATGATAGTGAGCAATCCAAATGGAATGGTATAACAACTCAATTATATTCTAGTGATTTTGATCAAAGTCAAAGTAAGTATTTAGACATATGGTTAAATGATGAATCAGTTGAAGATAGTAATATGGTTCTTAATATAGATATTGGTTTTATAAGTGAAGATATGAATAATAATGGATTGTTAGATTCTGAGGATGAAGATATATATGGTCCAGGTTTAGGAGACGGTATTCTAAGTGATTCAGAAGATGTTGGTCTAGATGGATGCCCAGATCAATATGAAGATGGTTTAGGTGGGTGTACATGTGACTATCCAGATTTGTGTACGGTTGATGATGAGGTTGAAGGTGATGATCCTAATGATGACAACTGGTATTTTGAGCAATATTCAGATGATTATAGTCAAATTAATGGAACTGAGGGTAATGGATTGTCTTCAGAATATAGATACCCAGATTCAGAAGATTTAGATAATGATAATAGCTTAGATATAGACAATGATTACTTTACGTATAAACTCAATTTATCATCTAATAATAATTTAGAAAATCAGACTTATTATGATAGTGGGCTTGCTACGGGTTGGAAACTTTATAGAATATTATTATCGGAGTTTTCTAAAAACTCAATTTCATCTGAAGTATCTGCAGTTGATTGGGATGAAGTTAGATCTATGAGATTATGGGTGAATTATGATGATGTTAATGATGAGCAGTTAGAGTTTAGCGGTGATAATATGTTGAAAATAGCAAAAATAGATATTGTAGGTAATGAGTGGAAAGAACTTGGTAAAAGTAGTATTGACAATATAGCTTATGATTCTTTTGAGCCTGATTCATCATTTGCTATTACAGTTATTAACACTCAAGATAATTCTAGTTATTTTGAGCCCCCAGGAGTTCAGGGAGAATATGATCAATATACAGGCATTAGATTAAAAGAACAGTCATTGGTTTTAGATTTTTATCCTAGAGATAATAATACTGGAGGAATCGAACCGGAAAATATGATTGCAATAAAAAAAGTATTAACAAATTTGAACAATGATAATAAAAACAATTTTTTTGCATATAATTTTATGGAAATGTTTGTCTATGGTAGTCCTATTGACACTTTAGACGGCATTGATTGGGTAAATCAAAATCTTTCAGATGTTGATTTATTGTTTAGGTTAGGTAAAGATGATCAGTTTTATGAGTTAAGGCAGCCTATTAAATATCAATGGGATTCAGATAATCATATTAAAATAAATATGGATGAGTTAACACGGTATAAGTTGAATATTAAATCTTTAGATACTTTTGAAGATACAGGTAAAGATGGAGTTTTTAGTCTATATGAGAATGGATGTTTTGATAATGAAGATTTTCCTTACGGAGGATATTTAGAAGAAGATTTATATTTAGATTTATATTCTGAAGCAATAGATAATGAAGGAGAAATATTTTTTGAATATATATCAGATTCAGGCGCAAGAATTTGTGGTCCTATTCATTGGGATTTTTATGGCCCAGGTGCAAAAACTAGTTGCGATATATGTACTATAGAAGATCCAAATGGAGATGATTTTAAGTCAGTTCAATTTTCTAATCCTTTTTTAACAGTTTATAACCCTAAAGAAGATGACCAAGATCTTTCTATAAATTCAGGTTTAGAGCTTGATGGTAAGTGGCAACAAGGAGAACCCTTAGAAGACTATAATGGGAATAATATTTTTGATTATCCTGCAGAGTATAATTCAGAAGAAAACTACTGGTTTTGGGATGATTCGTCAAGTGATATTGAGGATGTTTGCAATAATTGTTCTGAGTTTATAATTAAAGGTGAACCTGCTATTAATAGAATTGAATATATTACAGTTGGGGTTGTTAATAACGCTGATAATAAGGTTTATGGAAAAGTTTATATTAACGAATTAAGGTTAACTGGAGTTAAAAAAGAGAAAGGAGAGGCATTTAGGCTTAAAACTTCTCTTGATTTTTCAAATCTTTTAAGTGTAAACGCTGAATATAAAAATGAAGATGCTGATTTTCATAGGCTGGAAGAAAGATTAGGGACTGGAGATTCTGAGCAATTTTTCTCTTTGCAATCAAAATTTAACCCTGATTTATTTTTGCCTTCAAAATGGGGGTTAAAAGTTCCATTAAATGTGTCCTTGAGTTCTATGATTAGAACTCCTAAATATTATCCTTCTCGTCCAGATGTTTTGACTCAAGGAGAAAGTCAAAGAACTATACCTGATTCAATAAAATCAATCAATAGAACACTTTCATTTAGTACTTCTTTTAACAAATCTACAAAAAGTGATAATTGGATATTAAGGTCTACTCTAGATAGGATATCTCTAAATTATTCAGTTATTAAAAAAAGAAATTCATCAGTAACTATCAATGAAGATAAAGTTAAGAATACTAATGGATCAATTAATTATTCGTATAATTTTGATAAGGGTAATTACGTTGTACCTTTCAAAAAATTTAAGGAGATACCTTTAATTGGCGAGTCTATATCTAATACTAAGTTTTATTTTTCACCTGAAAAACTTTCTACAAGTATGAATCTTTCAGAGGCAAATCAAAATAAAATGATGAGAAGTGGCACAGAAACAAATACATATGATTTGTCTATGAGTAGAGCTTATTCATTAGATTATAAATTTACAGATAATGTATTTTCAAGATATAAGAAAAACGTTAGTAGCGATTTAGATTTTTTTATGGATAAGTATTCTAAATCAAAGACCGATTTATTTAAAAGCTTTTCTCCAGGATTAGTAAAGAGTCTTACAGAAGATTTAAATAATTCTTTTTCTCCTGACATATTAGATTGGCTATCTCCATCTTTTAAATATAATCCCTACTATAAATGGAATATAAATAATGAATCAGATGAAAATCCATCAGCAACTGTTGAAAACAAAACTTATATTGAGTCAGTTTTTAATTTTAATCCAAAAGATTTTATTGGAGTCTTTTACAAGCCTCAATCAAGTAGCGCAAGGAATAATAGAACAGGTAGAAATAGTAGAAATCGATCAACAAATAAATCTGAGCCAATTTTTAAGGATATTGAAAATGAATTTATAAAAAAAACATTTGAAAAGTTGCACAGTTATGCTTCTAGGATATCAAAAATCACATTTAAGTACAGTTATAATACTAGGCATAACTTTTCAAATATTGATCCTAGCCAATTTATAGATTATAACTTTAGGTTAGGGTTGACTGGGACTCCTGAAAAAATCAGATATAGTCAGAATGATCGGATAAATTCGTATGCTCATGATTTTGATAGAGAATTTAAAATGACGCTTCCTACTTTGACATTCGTGCCGAATGTTTCTATTACAAACATAGAATTCAAAAATAAAACATCAAAGGGTATTCAGTCTGCTAGTTTACCCGATTCAAGCAGAACTGTTTCCTTTTTACCTTTAGGCGTTAGAGGTGATGAAGGTTTCCCTATGATATCATGGGGAGTCACATGGAATGGACTTGAAAAAAATAAATTTATTAAAGAGTATTTCAAAACATTCAAATTTTCTCATAATTACAAAGGACAAATGGTAGAAAATTTTATTGATGAAGAGATTCAGAGGAAAGATTTCTCTATTAACTTTTCTCCATTAATAAAGTTAGATGCACGTACTAAAGGTGCAAATCCTATTCGTTTAGAGTTGAGTTTGAAGCATTCTGTTGATATAGATAATGAAGGTACTTCAACAGAAAGAGTGTATAAAAATGGAATTAATAGTAAAATTGAATTCAGCAGATCCGATGGTATGGTAATGCCTTTTTTTGGCAGGCTGTCTAATACTATTAGTTTTGCTTTAAATGTTGACTGGGAACAAAACTATACTCTTTTAACGACTCAAATAGTTAATGACTTAAGTGATTTTAATACTCAGTCTCGATCAACGGTGTTTAGTTTTAAACCTAATTTAAATTATAATTTTACAAAATATGTAAATGGAACAGTTTTTTATAATTACATTTTGACAAACGACTTGACAACAGGTAAAACAAAAGAGAATGATTTTGGGTTTACTATTAATATAAAAATTCAAGGATGATGAGATTTTATTTAATAATATTATTTTTTAGTCTTGCGATTTCAAGTTATTCTGGCTTTGATTCCAAGAAAGCATATGATTCAATATTAGAGCAATGTTCTTTTGGTCCTCGATATCCTGGTAGTGAGGGGCATGAAAAATATAAAGATTATCTTTTTAATGAGCTTTCAAAATATTCTAAAGATGTATTGATTGATGAACATTTAATCAAAGATCCGTTAACAGCAGACAGTGTTAAAATATATAATATTTTTGCTAGAATTAATCCAAAGTTAAATAAGAGAGTGTTGTTTATGGCTCATTGGGATACTAGAAGGTTTGCAGATAAAGATCCAAATCCATTAAATCATGATAAGCCAGTACTTGGAGCAAATGATGGAGCTAGTGGAGTTGCAGTTCTGCTTGGGATAATCGACCAGCTGGAAAAGAAGAAGCTTAATAATTTAGGTGTTGATTTTTTATTTACAGATGCAGAAGATATGGGGACCTATGGAAGTACGGATACATGGGCTATAGGATCAAGATTGTTTAGTCAAAGTTATCCTCAAAACCTTCCTTTATTTGGTATTTGCGTTGATATGGTTGCAGATAAAGATTTAAAGATTAAAATGGAAAGAAATTCTTATCAAATGGCTCCTGAATTAATGAATCATGTATGGAATATTGCTTCCATGATGGGGTATGGAGAGTTTTTTGTATGGGATATGGGTCCTTCAATTATAGATGATCATATATCATTTTCAATGGAAACAAAAATCCCTTCAATTAATATCATAGATATGGATTATAAATATTGGCATACAATAAATGATATACCTGATAACACATCACAGTATAGTTTGCATGTAGTGGGAAGCGTTCTTTCTGAGTTTATATATAATATGGATACATATGAGTAATTCCTGGACATCGTTAAATATTAATACAAATCAATTAGATCAAAGTATAATTTCGAGTTATTTTGAGCAGTATAGTTTAGGGAATCAGTATTTAGATCAAGAAGTTATTATGTATTTTTTATTAAAACATAAAAAAGTGGTTAATGATATTGTTTTAAAATTAGATAAAAAATATAATATAGACTATAATTGGAAAATTATTAAGTCAGAAAATTGGATGACAAATTGGAAGAAATATTTTAAGCCTGTAAGTATAGATGAAAAAGTTGTAATTATTCCTGATTGGGATCAGAATGAATATAAAAATCCACTGGTTGTTAAAATTTTTCCTGCAATGGCATTTGGTACAGGGCACCACCAGTCTACGCAGCTAATGATTCGTCAAATGATAAAATATGACATTGGTAAATATAAAAAAATACTAGATGTGGGTTGTGGTAGTGGTGTGTTATCGATCACTGCAAAACTTATGGGTAGCAGGATTGTTGATGCTATTGACAACGATTTAATTTGTAGAGAAAATTTCAAAAAGAATTGCAATTTAAACAAAATTAAAGATATTAATTTTTCTATTGAAGATGTTGGTGATTACTCCAATTATAATTATGATGTTATTCTTGCAAATATAGACAGGAATAATATTTTAAAAATATTAAAGTCTTATCAAGAGTCTAATTCTTCAGCAATTTTAATAGTTGCAGGTCTTTTAGATATTGATTCTAGTTTTATTCAAGATGCTTTGAATGGTTATTGCTCTGAAAGTTTAATGCAAATGGATGAATGGATTTCTCTAGTTATAAGAAAAGAGGCTGATTTATAATGAATAAAACTAGTATGTATATGTTATTTTTATTTATTTGTTCATGTACAACCGATATTATTGATTCTGTTGTTACTAATGATTTTAATAAAGAGTCTGTTGATTGGTTTTATAATGTAGATGAGCAATCTTTATTCATCCAAATTGATACAAAAGAAATTAGTCATTCTAGTTTGGAGTTAAAGCTTGATCCTATAGATTTAGATTTTTATACAGTTATTGACAATGAGGATAATGATATAATTCAGGGCAATGGTATTTATTCTGTTCTTATTGATAATATTGCATACCAGGACAACCTCTACGTTCTTTTTATTAATTTAAAAGATGATGATAATATTATTGATGAAATTGTATATGATATCAATTTTAATGCTCCGTTAATTGTGGTTGATTCAACGTATCCTAATATACCTTTAACTCACTCTTTAAGTGATAATTTGGAAACTCTTTTTAAAATGGTTATTGCTATTGAAGATGAGGATGGTAGGCAAGATATTGATTACATAAGATTTTATATAAAAAAAGTAGATTTTTATAATGCAGAAATGATAGATGGTGATTGTGTTTATGAACAAGTTGTAGATCAGGAGTATGCTTTTGATCCAACTTGGGAATTGAATTACATTGGCTTAAATTCATTAAGTCAATATGTGTATAAGGTAGAAATACCAATGAAACCTATTCAGACTTCTACCGTATGTGGTGGCTTTGGAACTTTCAAGGTAAAATTTGAAGTAAAGGATCAAAAAGGATTTATTGATGTGCTTGAATATCAAGATATTATTGAAATATGCGCAGGAGAGTGTCAGTGAATATTTTAATATTTATTTTTATTCAAACACTTTTATCTGTAACTCCGTATTCGTTATCATTAAATCCTTATTATGAATTAGAAAGGCAAGATATTGAGGGCTTGCCATCAAATATGATTATTGATATTGGGGTTTTATCAGATAGGATTCTTCTTACTTCTGCAGATGGACTTGGGTATTCAATTTTTGATGGGATTAATTTTAATTTTTATAATTATGATTCAGAAGCTATGGTTGAAGGAGGTAATCCTGCTGTTGATGTTGAAGGGACTATTATAGCTGTATCTGGCAGTACTACTGTTTCTTTTATAGGTGATTATCAGCCAGCAGGTACAGGAGTTTCGTATTCTAAGGATTCTGGTCAAACATGGTTTTATATGCCTCAACCTATTGATAGTATGCCCAATTTATGGAGCTGCTCAAATCATGATTTTGAGAATGTTTTTTTTGAAGATAAAATGGAATGTGAGCAAGATTGCTTAGATTGTGATGGTCGAGAGATTTCATGTACAAGGATATATGATGAGATTAGCTGGGGAGGACAAGATAATATTTTGCATTTATCTGTAACTACTGAGATTAAAAATGTGTCCTACGATATTGAAATAATGGGTGATTACATATATTCATCTAGTTGGGCTGGAGGTCTTAGAAGATTTAATCACACTTTAGAAAATCCTGAATGGGAGATTATTCCATTACCAATGGATAATCAAGCTAGTTTAGTATGTGGTAGCATTGATGTAAGTAGTTATGAACTAAACCCAGTAGGTGATTGTAGTTCTGATTTTGATAATCATAAGGCTTTTTCAGTGCATAGTTTTAATGACATTTTATGGGTTGGAACAGCTAACGGTATAAATAAAGGTGTAATTAATGGAGACTGTATTAATTGGACTCACTTAAATGCATATGATAAAGGTTTTTTTGATAATTGGGTAATTGCATTTGAGCATCAGCTTATGGAAAACGGATCTTATAGATTATGGGCTATTACTTGGGAAAAAGATTCTGTGGGAAATATAGGTATTCCAAGCTATTCTGATGATGATGGAAATTCTTGGGCATATCCAGATCAACTCGTTCAGTTAGGGGTAAAAGCTCACAATATATCTTTTAATAATAATTATATATATTTATCAACAAATCAAGGATTGTATGTTTCTAATGACGGAGAAAATTGGGAGGCTTTTAATGCTCCTGTAGATTATTTAGATAGTGAAAAAATATTATCTGATGTTGTTTACGATTCAAAGGTTATTGATGGAAAATTATGGGTAGGCAGTAAAGATGGTGTTGCCATATCAGACAGTCCTATTGCGCCTATTTGGTCAATTTATCGTTTTTGGGAGCGATACAGTTCTTTTGATGTGTATCCTAATCCATTTATCCATGACGAATACAATATTCTAAATGGGAAAGGTTATGTACGTTTTATATATCCAGGTCAAAATATTTCAGCTAAAGTTGATATATTTGATTTTAGCATGGACTACGTTGCGACATTATCTGATCCAATTGAGATAAATAATCAAATAGAGTTTATTTGGGATGGATTTAATGAATATGGTGTGAAAGTTTCTAATGGTGTTTATTTTTGCAGACTTAATGATAATGGTAGTTATAAATGGGTTAAGTTAGCTGTGCTAGGAGGATCTTAAAGTGTTTAAGATATTAGCTTTATCTATAGTTTCCGTAATATATGCCGATTATCTTGGAGGTTATTCTGGTTCTGGGCAAAGATATACAACTAATGCTCGGGAGATGTCTCTTGGAAATTCGATTACATCTGAATATAATCAAGGCTTTAATGCATTTTCTAACCCTGCTCTACTTTATAAATCTCAAGATTTAGAAATTGGCTCTAGTTATTTTATGATGTCTCTTGATCGTTCAGTGCAAGCTTTTAGTGTTACGCGCAAACTACCTCCATCTGCAGGTGCTAGTTTGTCTTTTTTTAGATCGGGAGTTGATAATATAATAGGAAAAGGTTTTGTAAATGAAGGGACGGGTAAATTTGATTCATCTGAAAGCTACTTAATGTTATCGTTTGGTGCATCTATTGCAAATTCATTATCACTAGGGTTTAATCTTAAATCAATTTTTAATAGCATTGATGATTATGATGCTCAAGGTTTGTCAGGAGACTTTGGTCTTATTTTTAATTTGTCAGATGAGTTGATTTTATCCTGGGTTGCTAATAATTTTTTTGGTAAATATAATTGGAGTAGCATTACATCATCATCAGGTGAATTTGAAGAAAGCTTACAAATGATAAATTCTTTTGGAGTGATGGTTGGTGTTTTTGATAATATGAAATTTTTTTCAAAGCTATCCTATATGAATCCAGAAAAAAACAATTTATATAGAATTCAAGCTGGAGCTGAATTTGACAGAGATAGATATGTCTTAAGGTTTGGTGCTATGCAGAACAGAGGTATTAAAAACGATGATTCGTTCAATTTTAAGATATTGTTGGGAGCGGGTACATATATAAATGTATTTAAAGATTATAAGATTAAGTTAGATTATTGCATTGATTTAGGCAAAGAAGAGGAAGGGATAAGTAATTTGTTTAGTTTGTCATTTATAAGATGAAGTTAATAGTACCAATATTATTGAGTTTAAATTTCTTTTTTTCTGTAGGGATACATTCTGCGAAGCTTCCACTTAACGCAACCTCATTATCTGTTTCAGGATTTGGTGTGGCTTCTAATTTTAATACGTGGATAAATCCTGCTTCATTGGCAAACAACCAAAAAACACATTTCAATTTTTCAAGTAATAGTTGGCTTCAAGATGTTGAGGGGTCATATATTAATTATACATTTGATAGGAGTAAAATCTCAGTTCATACGTGGGCAGTTGATCAGCTTGAGCAATATGGTGAAAGTCCATCAGATGCTCCTTTAGGTTTTTTTGGCTCAAGAATAATATTTGCTAATTATTCAAAAGGGTTCTCTAAATCTGGGCATAGTATGGGTTTTAATTTAAGTTATATATATATGACATTATTAGAACTAGATGATAAGGGATTTGCTTTAGATTTTGGATATCAGAAAAAAATAACAGAATTACTAACATTAGGATTTTCCGGTAAAAATTTATTCTGTGATTTTAAAAGTGGGGATAGCTTGCCAAAGCTTATAACGCTTGGAATTAAGAAAGACTTCAATAGTCTTCCTATTTCAATATTTCTAGATATATATGATGATCAAGATAAAGGTTTAGGTTCCTTTCAAGGACTTAAGTATAAAAATAAGTTTTTTGAGCTTATTGGAGGGCTAAAGTATCTAGATGATTTTGATAAAATCGATATGAGCTTTGGGTTTAATATAGTAAGAGAAAATATAAAATTTTCAATTGCAACTTTAGTTAAAAATGATGACTCAATTGGCAATCCTGTTTTCTATCAAGTAGAATATTCTTTTTAAAATGTGATTTAAATCACATTTTGGTATAATTACTTAATTATATCCTCACAAAATTATAGGTTTTAAAAAAATGCTTTTGAGAGCCTTTTTGTTGTTTTGCTGTTCAATTAAGCAACACTTTATAAGGTATGCTTGAATTTTTTTAAACTATATATAGTATTTAATAATTGTTTTTACTAGATTAAAGTCTGCGATTTAATTATTTTTTTTAAACAAACATAGCAATAAAGAACCTTGGGAGGGGCAAAACAATGAGAAAACTCATTTCATTTCTTTTTATTTTTTCGATATTTTCAATAAACGTAGCAGATGTATTTATGACAGAATTAGGTGATCCTAACAATTCTTCAAACTCACGATTCATAGAGCTTTATAATAATGGTGATTCAGCTGTAGACCTTTCAACTTATAAAATAAGAAGGTATACAAATGCTAGCGCAAGCTTTACAGCAAGTTCCGAAAAATCATTAGAGGGCGTTATTGCAGCTGGAGGATTTAAAATTTTATGTAAAAGCTCATCTACTTTTGATACAACATTTGCTGGTGTAGCAGCTTGTGATCAGCAAATATCTAGTGGTAGTGCTTTGGATTCTAATGGTGATGATAAAATTGAAATTATTGATGCAGATGGTAATACTATTGATATCTATGGTATACCTGGTGTAGACGTTAATAATGTTGCATCTGGAACATCTAACTTTGAGGATGGTAGAGCTGAAAGAGCATCAAATGTAATTTCTGGCAATTCATCTTTTGATGTAACAGAATGGAATATTTCAAATGATCAATCTGCAAGCGATGGACCGATTAATGCTCCTGATGGATTTGATCCAGGTTCATGGATTGGTGCAGTGAGTACTGGCCCAGTAGTATGTGATGATGCATCTGCTTGTAATAATGGTTTAGAAGAAGTATGTACTTATCCTACATCTGGCCAAGATTGTGATGGAAACTATGTTGTACATGCTGGAAATTTTTACTACGACCCAGCTAACTTATCTGTACCAGTAGGATCTACAATAGTTTGGATTAATGATGGTGGTACACACGACGTAAGTGGAACAACTGAAAAATTAACTGGCGAACCTTATAATAATCCAGAAGATTTTTATATATCAGCAAATTCTGGAAATAGTGATGGGGTTTTAATGGGTTCTTTTACATTTAATGTACCGGGTGAATATAATTATGATTGTTCTATAGGGTCCCATGCTGCAAATGGCATGGTTGGCACATTTACTGTGGGTCAAGGCGGATGTAATGACAATACAGCTAGCAATTATGATGCTAATGCTGATTTTAATGATGGTTCTTGTACGTATCCAGAGCCAGCAGCAAATCTTTATTTCTCTGAGTATGCAGAAGGTTCAGCGCAAAATAAATATTTTGAAATATATAATGCATCGGATTCTGATGTACTTTTAAGTGATTATAAATTTGTTTACTGTTCTAACGCATGTGATGATTGGGAATCTACATCTACTTCTGTGTTTGATGATGGAGTTACGGTTGCACCAGGTGACGTATATGTTGTGTATGATAGCTCAGCTGATCCTTTAATTGTAGCTGAGGGTGATGATAGTTTTGGTCTACCTTTTACTGGGAATGATGCTATTGGATTAGTTTATACCCCTTTAAATAATCAATTGATAGATGCAATAGGAACTTTTGAACTGAGTGGTAGTAACTTCGATGTTGCTGGAGTATCTAATGGCTCACAGAATAGAACCTTGGTTAGGAAAGCATCTGTTACTTCAGGTAATGGTGGTGATTGGGTAGCTTCCGCAGGAACAAATGCAGATGATTCAGAGTGGGTTGTTCTTTCTCAAAACACTTGGACATTTATAGGTTCTCATCCTCATAGTGGATGCACTGATGAGACTGCTTGCAATTTTGATGCTAATGCAGTTGAAAATGATGGAAGTTGTTTGGTTGATGATTGTAATGGCGATTGTGGCGGAACTGCAGTTGCTGATAATTGCGGTACATGTGATGCTGACCCTACAAATGACTGCGTTGCAGATTGTGCTGGTGTTATTGGTGGCGACTCTGTAATTGATGAGTGTGGTGAGTGTGGTGGTGCAGGTATACTAGAAGGTGAATGTGATTGCGATGGCAATATTTTAGATTGTAATGGCGATTGTGGCGGAGCTGCAGCTGAAGATTGTAATGGTGAGTGTGGTGGTAATGCATTATTAGATGATTGTAATATATGTGGAGGTGATAATTCTTTATGCTCAGTAAATGTTACTATTTCAGTTGATATGGCCATTGAAGGCCTATCATCAACTTGTGGAGAAAACAGCGATGAGTTATGTGATGTAACGCTTAAGATTGCTACAAAGAATGGTGAGCCTACTGGTTTAGATTGGATAGTTATGGATGATTCAAACGGTGATAAGGTATACACTGCAACTGTATTGCTCGTATCGGGTGTGGAGTATGGCTATAATTTCTATGATACTTGGTATGAGAGCTCAGATAATCTTGCAGATTGTGCAGGAGGTCAGTTTGGAACAGATCGTTTTGTTACTCCAGGAACTGAAGACCTTACTGTTCCTACCGTTTGTTGGGAGTCTTGTAGTGAGTGCCCTGAAATCGTTCAAGGATGTACAGATAGCGCTGCCACAAACTATGATTCATTAGCGACACTTGATAATGGTACGTGTGAGTATGCTCCTGCATCAAATCTATTTATATCAGAGTATGCTGAAGGTTCATCAAGTAATAAATATTTTGAGATTTATAATGCATCAGATAGTGATGTTTCGCTTAATGCGTATAAATTTGTTTATTGTTCAGGTAATAGCGGATGTGATGATTGGCAGTCTACATCATCATTTACATCTGAGGCAACTGTAGCTGCTGGTGATGTTTATATTGTTTGTAGTACTTCAGCTGATAATATAATAAAGGAACAATGTGATCAGCTTTTTGGTCTTTCATTTAATGGTGATGATGCTATAGGCCTGATTTATACATTTAATGAAAATGAGCTACTAGATGCAATTGGTTCTTTTGGTCCAGATCCAGGTTCAGGTTTTGCTGTTGCTGGTATTACTGGAGGAACAAAGGATAGAACATTGGTTAGAAAAGCATCTGTTCTCTCAGGCAATGATGGAGATTGGGTTGCTTCAGCAGGAACAAGCGAAGATGATTCTGAGTGGACTGTCTTCCCTAGAGATACATGGGATAATATAGGTTCTCACGAGTATGGTGAGGGTCCAGGATGTGATGATTCTCTGATTTGTACAGAGGCTTTGACATGTTTTGATGGTGTCTTATATCCAACAGGATGTGGAGACTCAAATTGTGATGAACCGATTGGTTCATGCTGTGAAGATGAAGATGCATGTAACAATGGTTCAACAGATGGTCAGTGTGTTTATGCAGACCCAGGTCTTGATTGCGATGGAAATGCTCCAGCTGGAGGACTTCTAATAACAGAGGTTGCAGATCCAGATAATAATGCAGATGCAAGATTTATAGAAATCTATAATGCTGGAGTGTCAATTGATGTTAGTGGTTTTGAGCTTAGACGATGGACTAATGATAATGAAGATTATACTTCAACAACTGCTTCACTAGAAGGTACTCTTGATTCTGGAAGCGCATTTATAATATGTAGTAGTAGAACAAGCTTTGAAAATACTTTTGCTGAGCTAAATGTGTCCTGCGACGTTCAAAGTTCATTAGCAGCTACAAATGGTGATGATAACTTCGGGCTTTTTGATACCGTATCAGGAAATTATGTTGATTTCTTTGGAGTCCCCGGTGTTGATGGTAGTGGTACAAGTCATGAATTTGAAGATGGAAGAGCTGAGAGAGTAGCAACTATTTGCGCAGGTAGTGCAACGTATGATGCTTCTGAGTGGAGCATCGATAATGATGGTGGAGCTGGGGATGGCGCTTTAGATGCTCCGGAAGGCTATGATCCTGGTTCATGGATTGGGTCACCATGCGTTGAGACAGTTGAGTATACATATCCAGCTGAGCTTGTTGGTGACTGGACTTTTACAGGTTATGATGTTCACCTAAACACTACAGAATGTACAGGTGATAGCTTCTTTCTTGCTTCAGGAGATCCAGCGTGTTACGGTTTTAATAATGAAAGCGACTGTTCTCCTGATAATGCCGATGGATGTGTTTGGGATGGGTCTGAATGCGTGACAGCTCCAGATTTTGAGGCTCCAGATTCAACTATTAAGTTAGGCCTGCTTTCGGATGGTGTTTTAGATGCCTCGTACTCTGAAGGTGGTGTTTCTCTTATGGTGATAGCAGGAACATGGGGAGTTAATGGTGATCAGGTGTGTTTATATTATGACGAAGACTTTTTACCGCCTGGATGTTTTTCATATAGCATAGAAGAAGGTCAATTTAGTTTTGACTTTGTTGATGAAGAATACAGCGAATGTCTTGCATTTAGCTTCTGTGGGTTAGATATAGATGAATGTGGTGTTTGCGGTGGAGATGGATCTTCTTGTGATGATGGAAGCTGTGTTGATGCTGATGGTACAGTGTATGATAACGGATATCTTGATAGTACTAATTTATGTGAACCTAGAGAATGTATTGATGGTCAATGGGCACAAATGATAATAGATTGTATGGAATTTATGGCTCCAGATCAATGTGATGGTGAGTGGGTTCCTGTTGAAGGTCAGTGTTGCTCGGAGTGCGTTGAATCAACATGTGTTGATGGTGACTTTAATGGTGATGCCGATGTGAGTGTTTCTGATATTGTTCTTATGGTATCTCACATCTTAAATATTGAAGGCTCTTTAGAGTATAACGAATGTGGAGATATAAATAGTGATGGAGAAATAAACATATCAGATATAGTCCTTGTTGTAAATGTTATCTTAGGTATCGAGGTTGATTCAACTGATGCTCGCTTAGGCTCTACATCAACAATGCTTAAAGGCGAGTCATTATCATTAACAGGTAATGTAAGTGCAGTTCAGATGACTCTAATACATGGTGGAGACTTTAGCATTGAATTATCAAGTGCTATGG